>ENA-UOOH01000063-UOOH01000063.1-fermentation-metagenome-genome-assembly--contig:-NODE-63-length-114598-cov-44.563081_pt1 | contig 114598 bp, 99 predicted proteins | sample MGYA00245778_ERZ724025 | MGnify/ENA primary metagenome ERZ724025 (study PRJEB28704, sample SAMN03018313) | fermentation metagenome | biome: anthropogenic terrestrial biome; feature: soil... | reverse complement strand
ATAACTACCCTTCCATCTGCAGCAAACAATACTTGTACAGGAATCTTCATTGGTTCTTCAGGGTATAACTTAATAAATAGAAATATTATAACAAATAACCAATTTGGAATTGAGTTAGAGGGCTCCAATAATAGTAGTATAACTGAAAATATTATAATAAATAATAGTATTGATGGAATATACATTTACAACTCATCTGCCACCATCAATTTCAATATAATCTCTGGAAACATAGCTTACGGACTTAAAAATGATGATAACAGCACAATCAATGCTACAAACAATTGGTGGGGAACAAACAACCCAACAGTCTCCACAGATAATGGAAGCGATATTAACAGTGCAAATGGAACAACATACGCACCATGGCTGATTCTAAATACAACCGTAAACCCTACAGTCACTAAAGATAACTCCACAGTCACAGCGGATTTAACTCACAATAATACTGGTGGAGATACTTCTCCTCAGGGACATATTCCTGACAATATACCTGTAAACTTCGCAACTAACTTAGGCACCATAACTAACACGGCTTATACAAGAAACGGGAAAGCCAGTGCAACATTTAACTGTGGAACATCCACATCAGGAACAGCAACCATCACAACCACACTTGATAAACAGAGTTCACAAAACAATATCACAATCGACATTTTACCTTTAAAAATAACGGCAAATCTACCAGGAGGAGTTTATAATTCTACCCAAGTAGTGACTTTAACCGCAAACGATGATTTTGGCTTTAATTCAACTATTTATTATACATTAGATGGTAGCACGCCTACAACATCCAGTACAAGATACACAAGTCCCATAAATATTGTTAATCCTGGTTCTACAGTTTTAAAGTTCATGGCTGTGGATAATGCTGGTAATGAGGCAGCTGTTCAAACAGTTAACTACATTTTAAACCTTGTAAAAGATGTTAACACGGGAAAAGTTTATTCAAAGATCCAGGATGCCATAGATGACTCATCAACAAGCAACGACGACGTTATAACCCTACAATCAGGCACTTACATAGAAAACATCATCATAAACAAACAACTCACCCTAATGCCAGCACCCGGAGCAACCCCAACAATACAAGCTTTAGACCCCTCAAACCCTGTTATCACCATAAATTCAGGCGGAACCGGATCAACAATTAAATATCTCACTATAGAAGGTTCTACCGGAGCAGATGGAGTTTTTTTGAACGGAACATCCAATTGTACCATTTATGAAAACTCTTTCCTTAATAATGATGCCGGAATCGAGTTAGAGGGTGGCTCAAACAACAACACAATCCAAAACAACACTATAAACAACAATTTTGATGGAATAAACTTAATCAACAGTTCAAACAACACGGTAAATGGAAATACAGTGACAAAAAATACTTGGAGTGGAATACTCATTCAATACAGCTCAAACAACAACAAAATCCAAAACAACACTATAAACAATAACTCAGATGGAATAAACTTAATCAACAGTTCAAACAACATTATAACGGGAAATACAATAACAAACAATGAAAACACTGGAATAACTAGTTACAATTCTACTGTTAATATTAATTTCAACGTCATATTCGGAAATACAGTTTACGGACTTGAAAATGATGATAACAGCACAATCAATGCTACAAACAATTGGTGGGGAACAAACAACCCAACAGTCTCCACAGACAATGGAAGCGATATTTACAGTGCAAATGGAACAACATACGCCCCATGGTTGATTCTAAATACAACAGCATCCTCAACTAACTCCCACGAAAATACAAACATAACAGTGGATTTAACCCAGAACAGCAATGGTGAGGATACATCATCAGAGGGACATGTTCCCGACAATATACCTGTAAACTTCGCAACTAACTTAGGCACCGTAACTAACACGGCTTATACAAGAAATGGAAAGGCCAGTGCAACATTTAACTGTGGAACATCCACATCAGGAACAGCAACCATCACAACCACACTCAACAACCAAACAGTAGAACTTAACCTTTCTCTTAATGACACACAATTAGTGGTGACTGTTAATCCAGTTGGGAGTTTATATAACACAACCCAGAATGTAACATTAAATGGCGGCAACTCAACCATTTATTATACCTTAGATGGTTCAGATCCCGGATTAAATGGAACCGTTTATTCAAACCCAATTCCAATTAACACTACAACAACACTCAGGTACATTGCAACTGACAATCACGGTAACTGGAGCCCTGAGTACACACAAAACTATATAATAGACACCACCGCACCGACAACAACAGTTAACATCAAAGGTGGCGTTTACAGCACCACACAGACTATGACTTTAACTGCAACAGATAACCTTGACCCTAATCCCATAATTTATTACACTATGGATGGTACAGATCCAACAACCTCAAGTACAAGGTACACTGGCCCCATAACACTCCAGATGAACTCCACTACCAAAACAGCTGTTACTCTAAAATTTATGGCTGTAGATAATGCAGGTAACAAGGAACAAATCCAAACTGAAACCTACACCTTAACACTCCCAATAGTAGATATAAACAATAACAACACTTATACCAGCATTCAAGATGCTGTAAATGACCCGTTAACACTTAAAGGTGATACCATCCAGGTATACTCTGGAACATACACAGAAACCATCACAGTTAACAAAAAGCTCTTAATAATGCCTGTCTCTGGGAATAATGTAACAATTAAAGCAGCAGATTCAACAGGCAGTGCCTTCATCATAACTAGCGGCGGTAGTGGCTCTGTAATTGAGGGCTTCACAGTGTATGGTAATATTAACTTAGAAGCCAATAACTGCACCATCTATCTGAATAATATTGTTGGAAATGGAACTGCAGGTATACTTGCTTTTAACTCCTTTAACAACACAATATTAAATAATATAATATCTGCTAATGGTTTTGATGGAATTTGGAGTAATTCCAGTTCTAACACCATTTATGGGAATACAATATCTGGTTGTGAAGTTGGAATTTACTCAGAAAACTCCACTGACAAAATAACAAGCAACAATATCATAAATAACCATTATGGAATCTGGACATACAACTCCACAGAAAACATTCAATTCAACAGGATAACCGGAAACAGTTATGGTCTTAAAAATGATATTGGCACCGTAAACGCAACTGATAATTGGTGGGGTTCCAATTCGGATCCATCAACAATCTCAGGCGATATCTGTAATGAAAGTGGAACAGTCATCTATAATCCATGGTTGGTTTTAAGTTTAACTCCTTCTTCCACCAATTCTGGTGGAAACACAAGTGTAACAGCAGATCTAACCCACAACAACACTGGTGGAGATACATCATCCACTGGACATGTTCCTGATAATATACCCGTAAACTTCACAACCACCTTTGGAACAATCACAGGTCTTGCTTACACAGTTAAAGGCAAAGCAACAACCATCCTAAACCTTGGAAGCACACAAAACACAACAGTCACAACAACAGCAAACCTCGACAACCAAACAATCAACACAACAGGACTCATAACCACAGGAACAGCAATAATAACCATTACAGGTACATGTATAGATGATTCTACAGGTCAACCATTAAACATAACCTACAATATCCCACTAAATGAATCTGTAACATGGTTTGGTATTCTTGGAATTCCAGGTACAATAGGTTCCACACCCGTAGATTATTTAAAGGTAATTGTAGACGGCATCGTAGTTGTAGAGAAGACCTTATATCCTAGTAGCAGTGCAGCTGTTGACACCATCACAATTAACATTGTTTACCCAGGAGTAGCAGGATATAACATAACTGTAACCGATCCAAATAGTACAACTACGATGAATTTAACTTTCCCTGGAAACAATATTCAAAGAATAAGCAAACTCACATTCATGGGTTCTCCATTCGATTTCTTACAAAGCTTTGCAATAGCCACAACAGACGTAACCAATACTGTTGCCCAATACTGGGTGAACCAACAGTCCAACTATACATCTTCTAGTGCTATGAATGCTGCTTACAATGCTTTCCTAGCAAGCTTAATGGTAGAATACATCCACGACCAGATAGCAGATAGTATTGCAAGTACGTACAATGTTACATGGAGCCGTACCAATCCCATCATGGTTTCTTTCTGTGAAGATAGAAGCACAATGTATCTAACTTTAGATTGCGATCACAGTATGGGAATGACAGTTGTAGGTACAACCATAAACATGTGGGCATTTAATTTCATTAGTTCTTCATTTATTTCACTTATTGAAGGTGCGGTAATGAATGCATCCACCAACGGAACCTTTGGCTCTATAACAATGGATATTATAAATGCTTATTTAAGTAATAGCACTTCCTTGGAAATATTCATGCAGAATATTTCCATCATAGAAGAAAATGGTAACGAATTCATCACAATTGACCCCGAAACGGGTATCATGAGAGATATAAATACAACCACTAATCTGTGTGGTATTACAGATTACTTTTGGGGTGATATCCAACTTGAACGATGGATTGTAGAACATTGGGGAGAAATAGTTACCCAAGCAGCTATTAGTCTTATTCAAGTATTCAGTGATGTTATCAATGATGTTAACGACAAAATACATAAACGTTGGGAAAAATTTATCGAAAACTATACCTCCTTCAAAAACCAGTGGGATGATTATTTTACAGATTTTCCTGCCCCAGTACCTACTGATGGAGATAGTATTATAGGTCTATTGGAAGGGGATCCTTACAGTTTTTTATTAGGTTACAGTTTAGATATATCTATTTGGCAAGTAAAACACCATTGGCAAGATGATATTTCTCCATTGATTTATCCAGTAGTATATGAAAATATAACTGCCAACAGCATAAATAATCATGTTACACATCTAATTTCACAGATAAAACAGGTTGTATAAAAATAAAAATATTTTTTTAAATAAGTAAAATATTTTTTAAGTGGAGGAAAATAATGAATAAATATCATCCAGTTATTGCTGTAATATTAGGAAATACTGCAATTGCTTTATTAATAGCTTTTGCTAAATATTTACCAGTATCCTATTTAGCAGACATTTTGGCAGTTTTTATACTTATTTTCGGTGGATTCGTCGCCACATATTTATCTAGAGTTAATAAAGCAAGAATGGGATTGTACAATAATTTATTATACTCATTAGGATCATTATTAGGCATTTTTATTTTTAAAACTGGATTAACATTAAACAAAATATTAATTTTAGCCTTACTTCTCCCGATCTCAGGACTTATCGGAGGATTCATTGCAAAAACATTAAGATCAAAAACTTAAATAAAAAATAATTTTTTTATTTTGAATATCCCTTAGATCTTAAATTATACTCAGTGTTTTTTATTATAGAGATTAGTTCTAAGTAAAATCAACATTTTACTTAAAAAGACATTTCCACAAATAGTAAAGTCAAAACATAAGACAGATTTAATCCGAGTAATCTCACAAGAAATGTGAGACGTTGCGATTACTTCAAAAAATATACGTATCTCACTATGCAATAGCCAAAAAAACGCAACTCTGCCAGGTTCATCGCACCGGAATTGAGAATTTAACAAAAGGTATTGAAAAAAATTTTTCAAAAAATGAAACTTCTAATGTGTGTGGTATTGAAGATTATATCTGGGGCGATATCCAACTTGAAAGATGGATCTTGGAACACTGGGGAGAAACAGTTACCCAAGCGACAGTTGATATTCTCCAACTATTCTGTGATGTTATCAATGGAGTAGAACATTTCAATTACGAGAAAGTTGGGTTAATGGCTGCAGGTGTTGGTATAATTGCTTTCAGTGCTGGAGATGGTTCTATGGCCCTTATGATATCCATTGCTCAACCTGAATTTAGTCCAATTGGAGTAACTATTGCTATATTCGCATTGGACGATGCATATAAAGGAGCTATCATAACTAAATATGCATACAATACTATGCCGTGGTATACGTAAAATTAAAAAATTTTATATTTTTAAAAGCTAATGTAACACTTTACCTTTTCTATTGTGCATTTTTCATAAAATAGAAATTTAATTATTTTACAATTAAGTTAAGGATGGATTAAATGAGTATAATTCGCTGCCCCAATTGTAAACGTAAAATAAGCTCAAAATCTTTGAAATGTGCTTATTGTGGATATCAAATGACTGAAGATCCTTATCAAAAAATTATGAAATTTTTATCTAAATGGGTATTTTATACAACTCTTATATGTGTGATTTTATCAATTTTTCTTTTAAGTAACTACATACCAGCACTCGCTTTCATGATCATGATCTTAATTTTCATGGGATTAGCGTACAAAAGTATTATTAATAGAAAGTAATGTGAATTTTACTTAACAGCACCTCCCTAAAAGTATTCTTACAAAATGGTTCGCTCATAGAAGAAAATGGCAATGAATTCATCGTAATTGACCCAGAAACAGGTATAATAAGGGATATCAACACGTCAACTAATGTGTGTGGTATTGTAGATTATATCTGGGGCGATATCCAACTTGAAAGATGGATTCTAGAACACTGGGGAGAAACAGTTACCCAAACAGCTATTAGTCTTTTCCAGGTATTCAGTGACGTTATGATATAGAACACTTTAACTGGGCTAAACTGGAGGATCTTAAATCCTGTGCAGACAATGTAGTTAAGATCTATGAAGGTGCCGGTGGTTTTGCATTGATGATAGGAGCAGGTTTGTGGATTTAGCAGGCCCAGAAGCACTTCCAGCAGATGTTCTGATTATTGCACTCGGTGGAAGTCAGTTTTATAGAGGCTTAAATGATGTGAAAAGAAATACAAAAAAAACTTAAAAGTGATGGTATTAAATACAATAACGAGTCCTCTTGGACTAGTTAAATTTTTCATTTGTTTAAATGGGTGGTTTGTTTTGGAGAAGCCTTTAAAAACTAATTGGTTGGATAATAAATGGTTTTTATTATTTGTTTCATTGGGATATTTTAGTACAGTCCTCGAACCTGGATCGGGTATGTGGATGAGTGTTCCATTGTATTTGGTGTTTATTGTGAGATATTTGATTAAGGTTAAAGGTTACGGATACAGAGTATACATTCCATCCATCTTTTTATTACTTATAATAGAATGTTTATTACTAATTTATGTCTATGTATTTGACTTTAAGTTCCTTGAAGTTCCAGTGAATTTTACATTTTTTTTAGTCTTTGGTGTGACAACTGTGCTGGTTATATTTTTATATCTCCGTTTGATGGTTAATTGTGAATATAAGAACCTTCCATCTTAAACATATTATAACTAAAGTAGAATGAGTAATTAAGAGAAGGAAGTGCATGATTTATGGATAAAAAAGAGGTTGTTTCGGTTTTAATTGGTGCGTTTGTAATGTTAATTCCTTTTTTGTCGCATTTATCTATTTTAAGTCCTAATAGTGTTATTAATTATTTTAATATAGTTATTAGTGATTCTTCAGCATATGGATGATTGGTGGTTTTGTCACGGCTTTTGTGGCTGAGAAAAATATTAAAGGTGGAATCTGGACTGGATTTTTAGCCGTTTTGATCTCAAATATAATAATTTTTACTCTTTACTCCCCAATTTTTGGAGCCTTAACAGGCTTTGTAATCTTTTTCATAATTATGGCAGGATTTTTTGGTATCACAGGAGGATTAATGGGTGGATTAATAAACAGGTGGAGATTTAAAACAATAACAAAAGAAAAATTTATATTAGCCGCTGTTTTTGCTCTATCCCTATTTTACAATTTTCTTGTTAGTCCTTATTCCATCCCCAGCAAATGATCTCTATGGATATGGCTGGCTACTTTTCCTGTTCTTGGCCCTGATTTTACCTTTATTAATCCTATTAATATTCTACGATGAAATAATAAATTTAGTAGCTGGGTATAAAATCTGAAACACCTTTTTAATATTTATCCACGCTAGAAAAGCAGCTTCAAGCAGGTGCATCGCGCCGAACTGCTGGACCTGGACAAGATACTTGAAAATCTCTTTTACAGCAGGTGCGGTGATCGGAGACAGCTTGATTCGGTAAAAAAAGTTTAAAGTAGGGGTAGTTCATTGTGGTGTTTTTTCAACCAATTTAACTAATACTTTCTCACTTTTTGTTGTGTAATTGTAAGCTAACCATAAAAAATATTTGCTATGAAGAATGATGTCCAAAATGTGAATACGAATAAAATTAGATGAGATAACATGCTTCCATAGACTGCTTTTATCATTTGTACGCTTTTTCTCCCCTTGATTTAACTTTAAATCCTTGAGTTATGTAATCGTCGATTACACTTTCAAATTCACTTTCACTATATGCTTTAAGCCTACCTTCTGATAATTAATCCACCTTCTGCTTTTTTCACTTTTTCATATGTTTGGGATAGCCTACGCACTATATCATCGAAGTTATCATGTTAGAATCCTTTAAAGCTTGAATTCTTGTTCATTTTATTTTATAGAAGATAATAGAAAATATTCCTTATAAAAATTCATGGTGGGCAAAGGTATTTATAAAAAGTAATACGAATTATATAGTTTACACACAAAGACTATAGGCAAAAAAGACCAATATGATGTTAATATGAAAAAACCTGCAAATTATATTATTTACAGATTAAGGGAAAAACGCAACCACGTATATATGTACCTAAAGATTGGCTAGAATCTGAAGATATCGAACAATGCGATGCAATTAAGGTCAGTTTTGAAGTCGTGGATAGGTATGGTAAGAAAAAAGAGAAAAAGGAAGATTAAACTCCCCTAGAAATTATTTTTAGATGATAAAAAATAATATAAAAAAAAATCCATTTTATTTTCCAAATTAATATAAAATAATCAAAAAATGCAGTTTTATTGTCCAAAATAATAAAAAATAATAGAACTGGATTTTTGAATAATATAAAAAAATAAAATAAAAAGGGGAGAGCATGCGAGCTGTAGAAGCAGAAGTCAAATGCTATAATCGTAAACAAACTATAACAGATAGTTCAGGAAAGAAAAGGGAATATACGAACTATCAAAGCCTGATCAACCTGCGCAAAGATCATCCATTCCAAAAGGGTGAAATCGCCCTGGTCACGGACAAAGGGGAATACTACGCCATGGTTGAAGACCACGAGCAAAAAGTCAAAACCATGGAACAGGGCCACCAGGAAGAATCAACGATCTATCCCGCACGTTGACGATCCCCTTTTGATGTACCTGAAGTCCTTGTTCTTGTTCAAAACTATGCTTTTTGCCCATTTATCACTGGTTTCAGGATAGTCCTCCCTGTAGTGGGATCCACGGCTTTCATGGCGTAGAAGTGCTGATTCCACGGTTAAAGATGCAACAAGAAGCATGTTCTGAAGTTCAAGGGCATCCTGAAGGTCTTTGTTGAATCCTGCACCTTCAGGGACTTTCATGTTTGTGAGCATCTTCTTGATGTCACACAATCTGGCCATTGCCGATTTTAGGCCCTTTTCACTTCTTATTATGGCTACGTTGTTCCACATGGTTTTCTGGAGTTCCCTCTTGATCTCGTGAGGGTAGTGGTCACCATCTTTAGAGAGTGAGTTTATTCTTTCCTCTTCAGCCTTTACAAAATCATTGTTAGATGCAAACTCTGTATTCAGTGCATTTTGGGCTGCTGATTCTCCTGCTATCTTTCCAAATACCTGGGTTTCTGCAAGTGCATTTCCACCTAACCTGTTTGCACCGTGAACTCCGCCTTCAGCCTCACCTGCCGCGTATAAATTTTTAACTGTTGTCTCGCAGCGGGTGTTTATCCTTGCACCTCCCATGAAATGGTGTGCTGTGGGTGCGACCTCCATTGGCTCCTTTCGAATGTCAACGCCCACGTCCTGAAACTGCATGAGCATGGTTTCAAGCTTCTCTTCTATGAGGTCTGCAGGAAGGTGGCTCACGTCCAGGTAAACTCCACCAGCCTTAGTGCCCCTTCCCTCCATGATTTCCTGGTATATGGCCCTTGCAACAACGTCTCTTGTTGCAAGTTCTCCCCTTGGGTCGTAGTTTTTCATGAAGCGCTCCCCTTTTGAGTTTATGAGCTTTCCTCCCTCACCGCGTACTGCCTCAGTTACAAGAACTCCTCTCCTTGATTCTGGATAGAGCATTCCAGTTGGGTGGAACTGCACCTGTTCCATGTCAAGAAGGTCTGCGCCTGCATTGTAGGCCAGTGCATACCCGTCCCCAGTTTTCTGCGCAGCATTGGATGTTACAGGGTAGAGCCAGCCTGCTCCGCCAGTTGCAATGATGGTTGATTTTGACCTGAAGACCAGAAACTCTGAAGTTTGAAGGGACACACCGCAGGCTCCGATAACTGCATCCCCGTCCTGGTTCAGGATGAGAGATGTTACCATGACTTCATCCATTGTTTCAATGTTCTGCTTTATAACCTCCTCTTTAAGGGCCATCATCATTTCATGACCTGTTCTGTCACCCTGGAAGCACGTTCTCCTGTAGGTTTGCCCTCCAAATGGGCGCTGGTTGAGTTTTCCAGATTCCTGTCTGTCGAAGAGTGCACCGTAACCTTCAAGTTCCACGAGTCTTTCAGGTGCTTCCTCAACCAGGATCTTCACGAGGTCTGGATCGTTGAGGTAAGCCCCTCCCTTGAGCGTGTCGTATGTGTGGGCCTTAAAACTGTCTTCAGCATCAACGTATCCTAAAGCAGCATTGTAACCACCCTCTGCAAGATTCGTGCATCCTGATCTGAATGATAAACCTTTTGAAACTATTAAAACATTTAAATCGTGCTTACGGGCTTCTATAGCAGCTCTGCATCCTGCACCGCCCGAACCTATAATTAGTACATCACATTCAACTGTCTTGCTTACCATGCTATGAGATTAAGTGGCACTGCTTTTTAATTTTATGATCCCTGATGATCTTTGATCCTTACTGGAACCATCATATCTTCAATATTTATGAGCCAAAAAAACTAAAAATAAATATAAAAAGGATCAGCACTAAATTTTCATCTGTATCAACATTGATGAAATCATAGATTTTTTTATCACGATTGGGGATATTATGAAGAAAAAGGAAATAGTAAGGCTTGCAAAGAAGGATTTTGAAAAGGCTTGGGTTGAAACTGGTAAAACCCTGAAAAAACCTCATCATGACGATGAATATCCAAGATTATACCTTAAAACAGGACAAAGTCACATGCTCTACGACACCATTCATGAACTGAGACAGGCCTACCTGAAACTTGGATTTAACGAAGCAGTGAATCCACTGTTTGTAGATGAGGATCACGTTTACAGACAGTTCGGTCCAGAAGCACCAGCAGTTCTCGACCGCTGCTTCTATCTTGCAGGGCTTCCAAGGCCAGATATTGGAATTGGAATGGATAAAATTGAAAGAATTGAAAATATGGGCGTTGAACTTGATGAAGACAAAGTTCAAGGCCTTCAGGACGTTTTCAGAGCCTACAAAAAGGGTGATACAAGTGGAGACGACCTTGTACATGATGTTTCAGGCGCACTGGACGTTCCAAATAATTTAGGGCTCCGTGTGCTTGAAAAGGTGTTTCCAGAGCTTAAAAAACTCACACCCATTCCAACGGGCACCACCCTCCGATCCCACATGACCTCTGGATGGTTTATAACCCTTGGATCCATCCATGACAGGAAAAAACTGCCGATAAAGCTTTTCTCCATAGACAGATGCTTCAGAAGGGAGCAGCGTGAGGATGCAAGCCACCTCATGACCTACCATTCTGCTTCCTGCGTGTGGGCAGACAATGAGCTGTCTCTCGACGTTGGAATGGCAGTTTCAGAGAGCTTGCTTGAGTACTTCGGCTTTGAGAAGTTCAAGTTCCTGCCCGATGAGAAGAAATCCAAGTATTACATCCCGAAGACCCAGACAGAGGTCTACGGTTACCATCCCAAACTTCGTGAGTGGGTTGAGGTTGCAACCTTCGGAATGTACTCACCCATAGCCCTTGCAAAGTACGGAATCGACAAGGACGTCATGAACCTTGGGGTGGGAGCCGAGAGGATCGCAATGATAATGCACAACCAGGAAGATGTAAGGGCAATGGTTTACCCCCAGCTCCATGGAAAATGGAATATAAGCGACAGGGAACTTACAACCATGCTCCACATAAATTACTACCCTGCAAGCAGGGAAGGCTGTGCCCTGATGGATCTTTTGCTTAAAACCTGGCAGGAACATGGGGATGAACCATCACCCTGCGAATTTACAGTGTTTGAAGGGAAATTTCTGGGTAAAAACATTGAGGTTAAGGCTTTAGAACCTGAAGAGGGTACAAAACTGCTTGGACCAGCCTCAAAAAATAGCGTCTACATCCACGACGGCAACGTGGTTGGCGTGCCTCCAGATGGAAACAGGGATAAACTCGCCTCAAATGCCATTTCCAAGGGCATTCCAACCAAAATAAGTTACATGGACGGTGTTGCAGCCCAGACAGCTTACAAAATTGAGGAAATGGTTGTAAGTGGAGGAGAAAACCTCAATTTAAGGACAACCATAGCACGCTACATTTCAGATATTAATTTAAGGCTGGATGATGTTGCAATGAAGTACATGACCAGTGCAAACAAGATCATAGATGTTAGAGGCCCTATTTTCTCCACAGTAACGTGCAGAATCAGGGACTGATCCTATCTATTTTATTAACAATCTGATTTGTAACTGTAAAATTGAGATCCAATGCAGTATTCAACATGTTGTTAGAAAACCATGTAAGTGTCCTTTAATAATGAAAAATCTTTATAATTAAGGCTTAATCAAAATGAAAGGAATTTTATGTGTTGTTTCGATTTAGAATCCCGTCTTGCAGCTATACAAATCATGCTGGCAGACAGGGTAATAAAGGAGGATGGTTTCGAAAAGCTTGAGGCGATTGCAGGAGCCGACGTCTCATTTACAATGGACGATGATGCTGTTGCAGCTGCAGTGGTGCTTGATCTGAACACCCTCGAGATCCTGGAGCAGAAGACCCGGAAGGTTGAACTTCCACTTCCCTACATTCCAGGATTTTTGGGCTTCAGGGAAGCTGACGCAGTTGTTTCAGTTATAAATATGTTGAAAAAAGAATTTAATGTTTTAATGGTTAATGGACATGGTATTATGCATCCAAGGGGTTTTGGGCTGGCATCACATGTGGGGCTGCTCCTTGACCTTCCAACCTTTGGAATTGCAAAAAGATTAATTGTTGGAAGGAATATACCCCAAGTTACAGATCTACCGACACCTGTAAAATTCATGAATCAAACCGTAGGTGCTAGTATAAAAGGAAATTACGTGAGCATAGGCCACAAAATCTCCCTAAAAACAGCGATAGACCTTACAATTAAAACAGGGATATTTAAAACACCTGAACCAGTGCGACTGGCACACATCTTAGCAACAAATAAGGCAAAAAGTGAGTTAAATGGAAATTAAAGGAATTATAGTTTCAGGAATGGGAAAAGGCACCTACTTCATGTCACAAGACATTTATAAAGAGAAGTTCAAACAAAAACTGAAGTTCAAACCCTTTGTGGGAACCCTGAACATTGGAATCGACGTAAATGAGATAAGGTTGATAAAGAGTATTCCCCAAGGCAAATTCGACATCATCAAGGGAGAAGGCAAATTCGGTGATGTTAAACTCGTAAAAGCCACCCTGAATAATGAAGTTGAAGGTGCAATTGTTTTTCCTGTGAAAACCAAACATCCAGATGATGTACTTGAATTTATAGCAGCAAAAAAGCTTAGAGAATCCTTAAAACTTGAAGATGGGGACATTGTAACCCTGAAGATTTGAGGATCCGATGAAGAGGGGGTAACTGGCATTGCCAAAAAATGAAGATATAAAAAATGATAAATAGAATAAAGAAAAGGTAACGGGAACGAACACTGGATAAATACTGACAAGTAAAGAAAGTGTCAGTAATAGTTTTTTTAATAATTTGATTTAAGAATAAAATGATTATCAAAAATAATAGTTATCAAAAATATGATTATCAGAAAAATTGATACGTGATCAAATGATAGACGAAGCACTGAAAGCATTTAAAAACGGGGAGATTGTTCTGGTCTTCGATGACGACAACAGAGAAAGGGAGACCGATATGATCATGGCTGCAGAGTTCATGACACCCAGACACATGTCAACCATAAGAAACGATGCAGGCGGACTTGTCTGCGTCCCACTATCATCAGAAAATGCTGATGCCCTTGGAATACCCTTCATGACAGATATAATGGATATTGCAAGTGAGAAGTATCCTGCACTTGCAGGTTTAACACCCAACGACATCCCCTACGATGAAAAATCTGCATTTTCAATAACTGTCAACCACAGGAAAAGTTTCACAGGTATAACTGACAACGACAGGGCAATGACCATAAAAGAGCTTGCACTGCTCTGCAAGAATGGTAAACAGTCCGAATTTGGCAGGTACTTCCGGGCTCCAGGACACGTGACACTTCTAAGAGCAAACAAAGGCCATATTCTTAAAAGAAGGGGTCATACAGAAATGTGCATAGCCCTCGCAGAGATGTGCGGGCTTACCCAGGTTGCTGTCTGCTGTGAAATGATGGATGATGTGACTGGCAACTCCATGCAGACCAAGGACACCAAAAAATACGCAGAAGACCATGGACTGGCCTTTTTAAGCGGTGCAGAAGTTGTGGAAGCCTACCACGAGTTTAAAGATTCAGGTAACTAACGAACTTCATGCCCCCAGATTTTTTTTGGTTTTTTAATTCCAATTTAAGTTTAATTTATTTAATTCTTTTTTAATTCTCTAATATCTTTAACTACTTTAATATCTTTAATTAACCTTTTTTAATTAATTTTTAAGTCTAATTTGAGCTTTAAAAGAACTTTTAATAGTTTAGAATATTTAAAATGATTCAGGATAATTTAATAGTTTAGGATAATTTAATAGTTTAGGATAATTTAATAGTTTAGGATAATTTAATAGTTTAGGATAATTTAATAGTTTTTGTGGCATTTTAGAAGCTAAAAGAGAGATAAAGGTAAAAATAAACTGTGAACATGGAGTTAATTATAAAAAAGAGTTTAAAAAATAAATAAGAGTATGAAAATAGTTTTATTGGACCAGATGAGTGCGATTCATTCTCCTTTAAGCAGTGCAGCTATAACAAAGGCAACTCCAAGCATGAGAACTATGGTTGCACCTGATGCCAGGTTGAATACGTAGGAAAGCCACAGACCTATCAAGGTTAGCACAGCTCCCAAGATTACGGAGAGAATCATGAGACGTGTGAGGTTGTGGGTGAACTGTTTGCCTATTGCAGCTGGTATTGTGAGAAGGGCTATCACGAGGATGACACCCACAACCTTAATGAGAACCACAACGCTGAGGGCCACAAGGCAGAGAAGCAGTATGTAAAGGCTTTTTGCGGGCATTCCCACCACATGGGCGAATTCTTCATCAAAGGATATTGCCAGGAATTCTCTGCGGAAGATGAAGACTGTTGCCACGATCACGAGGTCCAAAGCCAGCATTATCAGTAGATCGTACTGTGGGACTGTTAGTATGCTTCCAAATAGGTAGCTGAAAAGATCAGGAGCGTAGCCTTTACTTAGACCGACAAATATAATACCTAGAGCCATTCCAACACTCCAAAGTATTCCAATAGCTGTATCCTCACTTACATTTCCTTCCTCATTCATCGCACCTATGCCCACAGCTGAAAGCACACTGAAGGGTATGGCTGAGAGCACAGGATTCACACCCAGAAGGTAGCCCAGGCCTATTCCTCCGAATGATGCGTGTGATATTCCTGCACTTATGAAAACTATGCGTTTTATGACTATGTAACTTCCAACGATTCCGCAGGCCACGCTGACAAGTATCGCTGCAATAATAGCATTCTGCATGAACTGGTACTGTAAAAATCCCAGCATTCAAGGTTCCTCCTTATGGTCATGTTCCTGCAGTACTCTGTGGGGCATTCCGTGGGATATAAGTTCTATTGGACACTTGTACATTTCTTCCAGCCCTTTTGATGCGTGTTCAGCAGGTCCATGGTAGAAGAGTTTCCTGTTGAGGCAGGCTATCTTGTTCACCTGATTTGAAACAGCTCCAACGTCATGGCTCACCAGGACTATGGTCATCCTTTTATTCAGAAGTGAGAGCAATTCATAAAATGATTTCTGCATCTCCGGGTCAACGCTTGCCATGGGTTCATCCAAGAACAGGATTTTTGGGTTTCTTACAATGGCTCTTGCTATGAAAACCCTCTGCATCTGACCGCCTGAAAGCCGGCTTATCTGCCTGTCCTTATATTCTAACATTTCCACATCTTTCAGGGCTTTTATTACGGCTTTTTTATCTTCCTTGTTGTACCCTTTGAAGAGTCCTCTGTACCTGCCTGTGAGAACAGTTTCAAACACGTTTATTGGGAAATCCGGATCGAAGATGACCCTTTGCGGGAGGTATCCTGTAAGATTCCTTACTTTTTCAGGTTTTTTCCCGAATATCCTCACCTCTCCACTGTCTGGGGTTGTAAGGCCCAGCATTATCTTCAGGAGGGTACTTTTCCCGCCCCCGTTTGGCCCCATAACTGCAACATAATCTCCTTTTTCAAGGGATAGGTTTACATCTTCAAGTATGCTCGTACCCTTGATGCTGTATGAGACATTTTTAACTTCAAGAACTTTGCTCATTATTTATTCTCCTCAATTTTAGGGTGTTTTCTGTGCCTTTGAGATTACCTGTGTGATTTTGTACATATTTTCAATGTAATTTTCCGCCATGGGGTCAATGGAGACCACTTGTCCGCCTATCTGGTTTGCTATTGTTTGAGCACTTTCATTGCTGAACTGGGGTGACACGAAGATCACCTTCACGTTTTCCTGGTCTGCAAGATCCACAAGTCTGGATATGGTTGCGGGTGTGGCCTCTTTCCCTTCATTTTCAATGGATATTTGATTTAATCCGTAATCACGGCATAAATACCCCCATGATGGGTGGTAAACCATTATGTTCCTGTTTGTAGCGTTTGCAAATGTTTCTGTCATGTTTTTATCAAGATCATCCAGTTTTTGGAGGTATGCATCCCTGTTTTTGGTGTAGTAATCCTTGTTTGCAGGGTCAATTTTCACAAGCCCCTCATAAATATTCTGAACCATTATTTTAGCATTTCTTGGGGAGTTCCAGATGTGTGGGTCTTGGTTTCCCTCATCAGGGTCAGTGCTCTGCATCAAATCGATTCCCTGGGAGCAGTTCACAACCTCCATGTTGCTGTTTAAACCCCTGATCTTGTCCATCCATCCAATCTCAAATTCAAGTCCAGAGCCCACCTCTGCGTACATCTGCGCCTGTTCAGCCTGTTGAAGTTGACTGGAACTGGGTTCATAGGTGTGAGGATCTGCGTTGGATGGAACCATCACCAAAACATTTACCTTATCACCGCCCACTGCTTTAACAAATTCCTCCTCTGAAGGAATTGTTACTGCAACGGTTATTTTATTGCTGCTTGTTTGTATCTTTGAATTTTCATAAAATACAGTCCCTACAAGAAAGACCACGAGAGCTATCAACAATATTAAACCCATTATTCGTTTAAATTCCATAAAATCATCTTTCAATTCTGAATCGTTCTTAACTTGAAATTCAGCATTCCTTCCAAAATCAACTTACTGTATTTATATTACAATATTATTAATATTTAAAAGTTTTTATAATAAAAAATATCAAATTATATATAAAATGTTATTAAATATTAACATAAAGGAGGTGGAAAGACATGACTGTAATCAGTATATCCCTCAGCAACAAACTCCTCAATGAAATAGATAATCTAAAGGAAAAAATGGGATTTTCAGGAAGATCCGAGGTTATAAGGGCCAGTACAAGAATGTTGATCGCAGACAACAGAGAGAAAGAGGAACTAAGGGGAGACATGAATTCAATACTTGTACTCATCCACAACAAGCAGGTTGAAGACCGGGTAACAGAAATAAAACATGACTTTGAAGACGTGATAAGTACCCAGATACACAGCCATCTGCGGGAAAACAAATGCCTTGAACTTTTTATTTTGGATGGAGATGCTCAGAGAATGAACCAGCTTTCAAAGATGTTCCAGACAAGCGGAAAAATCGAGTACGTTAAACTTATCATTATCTAAAAGTGCCATGGGCCTCTAAATAAAAAAAACATTTAAATGCAAAATAATCGTATGCAAACGTGAGCATGCAAGTTTCCAGATAAAAGTTCAGGACTTGAAAATGTTCTCAATGGTACTGTAATCAGGATATCCCTCAAATTCTGGTTTACTGGCCATTGCAATCAATTTTTCCACGTTGAGGTATCTTTCAACTGTTTTCATGGCATTCATACCGAACTCCTCCAGTTTTATTTCAACCTCGGGCATGTTGCCCCTCTCCTGAAACTTGACCCTGGGCACTCCAACGCAGTCCAGACCAGTTCTTGCCTTTATAAAGGAGTAGGCAATTTCAGCTATTTTTTCATCATAAACCTTGTTCAAGATAGTTCCCGCAGTTTTTAAACCTATTTTATTCATTATATCCACATGTCCAACAATATCAACAGCCGCTGTTTCAATTCCACCTTTACTGCATCCCGATACAAGTACAACTGGAATGTTTGCAGCTTTTGCAATCTCAGCCCCTGAGAATGGGACCTTCTCATTCAGAAGCCCCGTGAAAATGCTCATAACTCCCTCTATAATTACCAGATCGTATTTTTTAGATTTAAGATCATGGAGCACCTCTTCAAGGTTCTTCCACCCGAGTCCTCCAATCTTTATGGATGAGTAGGCCTCCATCTTTTCCTTGTTGAGATATAGCGCCGGCACTATATCCCTTACATCCGGGCCAACCTTTAAAACCCCAACTCTGTAACCCCTCTTCCTTAAAACACCAACCAAACCCGTTGTGAGGAATGTTTTGCCTGAATCTGAACCTGTGCTCACGATCATCAGGGTTTTTGGGACTTTAAACTCGTTGCAAGTTGAACTTCTAACTTTAGAGGAATGTTTTGAATCCTCCAAGCTGCAACCGGAATTGATACCACTATCTATCCCGATTTCAGATTTTATACGTCTTAAAAGTTCTTTATTTGCATTTCTTATCTGCAGAACCTCTTCTTGGGATGCATCAATGAACTTCAGGATGTTTTGAACTATTTCAGTGTTGTAGTCAAGCAATCCATGAACCATGGTCCCTGCAACGTTTCCTTCATCGTTTCGAACCCCGGATAATATCTTTCTGGGGTTGTCCTCGTAGTTGGTCCGTTTGACCAGGGACCTGAACAGGGGTTTTGCATCCCCACTGATTGCGCCGTAGGTGTGGCAGTGAAAACCTTTTACAGTCTTTCCAACCATTCCACGGGTTAAAAATGAGTCATCAATTACTTCTGCTTCAACCCTGTCTGTACCTATCATGGGAGCAAATGAAACATCAAGGATTCCAAGACCTTCCCTTTCAACTGGACATGGTGATTTCCTGCCTATATCTGTTTTGTTTGCAAGCAACTGGAAACCCGAACACATTCCAAGTACGAACTTCCCCTCATGATTCATACTCATGATCTCGCGTTTCAAATCTTCTCCAACACTCTGGGATTCTATTAAACTTCCGCCTGGAATTATCAAGCCGTCAAGTTCTTTGTGGGCTTTTTTACCATTTACAAGTCCATTGCTTTTAACAAGGTGGGTTGGAAGTCCTCCAAATTCCTCAAATGCAGGTACTGCTCCTTTTACGTATAAAAATCCTATTTTTTTCATTTTAATCGTTCATCAAGTTTTTAATAGACCTGTAAGGATTTAAATGAATTTTTTTAGGCAACTTAATCCCCTTAAGCAACTTAATCCCCTTAGGCAGCTATAGATTATATTTTGATTCGATTTAACTTAACCAATAAAAAAAGATAAAGAAACTATATATTTATTCATCTGCTTCAAGTGCAGCCATTATCTCAAGGATCTTAAGATCATCAAGGGGCTTTCCCTGAATTTGAAGTCCAACAGGCACCCCATTCACATCCCCAGCAGGCGTGCTGGCTGCAGGGATCCCTGCAAGGTTGGCTATGACTGTTAAAACATCATAAGCATACATCTCCATGGGTTCCAGTGTTGTTCCAATTTTATGGGGTAGTTTTGGAACTGTTGGTCCAACTATGGCGTCCACACCATTTAAGAGTTTGTTCATCTCTTTTCTTATGAGAGACCTTGCCTGGAGGGCTTTTTTGTAATATTTCCCACTAAATTCCTTTTGACTTATGTAGGAACCCATGTGGATCCTTCGAAGCACCTCATCACCACAGACTTCCTCGATCCTGTGGCCGTACTTCCTTCCATCATACTTACGCGTTGCAGAGAAGAACTCAACGTAGTTTATGAGGTAGTAGGTAGGCAGGCACAGATCGATTTGATCGAAGCTTAATTCAACTAGCTCTGCACCCATCTCCACCATTTCCTCCATGGATCCTTCAATTATATCAACGATCTTGTCATCTGACACATCAAGGAACTGTTTCACGACCCCCAACTTCATGCCTTTTAATGGTTTTTGAGTTTTTTCCTTTTCAACAGCCCCCCTGAAATCTGGAATCTGCCAGTTGAGTGTTGTGCACTCGGTTGGATCGTGCCCCACAATAACATCAAGCATCAGGGCTATTCCACCTGCATCCTGTGAAAATGGTCCTATCTGGTCAAAGCTCATTGCAAGGTCCAAGAGTCCCTGCCTTGAAACTGCACCGTAAGTTGGTTTGAATCCCATTACACCACAATGTGAAGCTGGGTTTCTTATGGAGCCCCCGGTGTCGGATCCTATGCTCAGGTCGCACATTTCTGCAGCCACTGCAGCTGCACTTCCCCCGCTTGAGCCTCCAGGGATTCTTCCAGGCGCCCTTGGGTTTTCAGTTGCACCAAAGTATGAGGTTTCCGTGGAGCTTCCGGCTGCAAATTCATCCATGTTGGTCATTCCAACAATTATTCCATCTTCTTCCTTTATCTTCCTTATTACAGTGGCATCATAGCTTCCAAGGTAATTTTCAAGGGTTTTTGATGCTGCAGTGATGTGGAGATCCTCAACGTTTATGTTAGTTTTAACCCCCAAAACCAGACCTGCAAGCTTTCCAACTTTCTCACCCCTTTCTATCCTGGAATCTATTTCATCTGCAAGTTCAACAGCTTCTGCATCTTTTAACTCTAAAAAAGCATTTACATGAGAATTTTCCTTCTTTATTCTGTCAAGAAATCCTTGAAGGTTTTCTGATGCTGTAATTTCATGATTCTTAATTGATTCTGATTTATCTAAAACTTTCATGGCCACACCTACGTATAAAATTCAATGAAATGAACCCGCTTTATACCACTGTGATGGGTATTGAAGTTACGATGTGATGGTATTGGGTACTGAATTTTTAGTTATATGTTCTCCTTAATTATTCTATTTTACAGATATTTATAAATAAACAAAATATAAATAAAGCTGTTTTCACAAGGACGTTCAAAGGCTTTAATTTTTGATGAAACCTCATTTTTCGCCATCTAATTTCTCTTCGTAGTTTTTTATCCATAAAAGATCTTTTAAGATGAGATCTCCCGGTCCCCTGGGATTTTTGTTGATCTCAAAAAGCCTATCAATATCTATCTGATTTAGGAGGGCCTTCCATTCATGCATACCTCCATAAACATCCTTTTTAACCCTGTACACTTCATACTCCAAGGAAGCCAGAGCATGGTCCAAGTCGTCTCCACCCCTGAGCATGGCCACGTGCTCATCCAGAACTGAAATCAGCATGTCTAAAAGCTTCAGCCGAGTTACCATGTATGTTTTGGAGGTTTCAAGCATCGATTCAGAATCAAAGGTCAATTCATGGGTTCCCCCATTTGAATCTGCCTCAAGCTTGCAGAGAAGTTTTTCAAGGTCTTCTCCCTGGTTTTTAAGGGCCCTGCTGTAACGTGTTAAACTCCCTATGATCCATGTTCTTTCTTCTTCAATTTTAAACACCAGTTTTTAATGTCTCACAGGTACCGTTAATGTTTATGGAATGAAATTATGGAATGAAATTGAGCAATGCCATCATGGTAAAAAAACCAAGATCCATGACTCCCAAGAAATATAAAAGTATTATAAGGACGGTTGATGTACCATGTAGATTAAAAGGGAGTTACGGCCCAATAAACCTGCAATTCTAGTTGTGTAAAGCCCAGTCAAGGCAGGATTGGGAAGTAATCTGTATGAAATCCCTTTGGAATAAATCCGAATCATAACCCGGAAAAATTGAATGCAAATTGTTGGGGGTATAACCGAAGCCACAAAGAGCAGGCCAGTAAACAGGTGGATGCATCCACTTTTAGGAACATGGCCTCAAGAATTATGGCAATTCCAACGAAGTGAAGAACACCGAAAATTATGAAATCCTCCCTTACAAATATCCAAGTTGTCAAAGTTATCAGAATACCGATTGAAAATAGTTCAAGACCCCTTTTCAAGTACTTCAAGAAAACTACCCTTCTCGGAGTGGATCATCCATCTCAACCTGGAAGTAGCTGAGCTTCAGTGAAAGACCCACCAGAAGATGAAAATGATTGCAGTGACCCGTGCAAAATACCATAGAAACCCAGAGTTCACGTTGAAATTGTAAACATCAAAGTAGTTAAGGTCGCATATAATTAGGCCACCATCATGACAACTGCAAAACCTCTAAGAGCGTCTATTTCCCACCTAGAATCCAGCTACAGTTATAGTATGTTATGAACCCTATGAAAAAAATTATGAATCCTCTGAAAAAATTTATCAATTTTAAAGCTAACATCAAAATTAGGATCAACGAAAGGATCAAAATGAAGAGATCAATGGATAAAGAACTTCGAGATGAAAAAGATCAGATGGGTGTTGCACATGTCAAAAACCATTCTTCTGAAACAGGGTGAGATAAAAACACTTGTAGAAATGAAGGAATTATTGAAGCTGTGGAAATGTCCTACACTGAACATGCCCTTGGAAGGGTTCAGATGCCCCCAAAAACTACCTTTTTTTTCAAGTGTGGAGACTTCAGGATAATGCCCTATTTATGGAGGGCCTGAATAGGGCAGGGGTGAAGTGCCTGAACGTCCACCCTGAAAATCCCAAAGAGCATGGTTTACCGGCTGTTATGGGTATTATAGAACTTGTGGATCCAGAAACTGGATTTCCCATTGCTTTAATGGATGGAACATGGATAACGAACATGCGAACTGGTGCAACAGCAGCCGTTGCAACCAGACATCTTACAAGGGCAGATTGTGTATGATCGGGCTTTAAAAAAGGGGATTGGACAGAGAATCAATTTTCTTGAGTAGCAATAAATTTATACAGTTGAAAATTCAACGTTACTCTGGTGTTTGAATTGTATCAGCAAAAGATATACAGGACAGATGTTCTTAACAAAATGGGCCATGTATTTGAACGCTTCAGATTCGTTATAAGATCCAGATCTTTGAGCAACGAACAGCTAAAAACCATTGATTATCATGTTTCGGAGATAATGAAGGTTTTAAACGAATGTTAATGCATTAATAATTGAACCCAACTTTGTGGGTCCAAGTTGTGGCCTGAATTCAATGCCCAATTATTTTTAGCTTTTGTTTAGAAAGTGTGGTTCAGTTGATCGAGTTAATTCTGTTTACAGCAATGGCTTTCGTAATGGGATTTTCCGGATCCCTGGTTCCAGGATCAATGCTCACAGTAACCATCATGGATTCACTTAGAAAAGGTTTTAAAGCAGGCCCCTTGTTGTTTTTGGGCATATTGCAGCCGAACTTGTACTGGTTGCACTGATTCTTGGAGGTTTCATTTCCAGTGTTTCGAATCCATACTTCTTCATATGGTGGGCCACAGTTGGATGCGCTTTTATATCTAAAGGATTGGAACTTGCAGGGTATTTTGAGGGTATTAGCATTTTTTTTTGTTGGGCACTGGGCATCCGATCTTGGCTGGTACAGTTTCGTGTCCTTCTTCACAGGCAAGGGGTCAGAAGTTATAAACAGGCCTCACTACAAACTCTTCATGACAGTTTGCGGTATTTTTTTGATTTTTTTAGGGATTTACTTCATTTTGAGCGCACAGAAAGCTGTTTGATCACCAGTAAAAAGAGAGAATTTAAAAAATCATTTTCATGCGTTTATGCAGGTTCCAATGTATCCAGTACTGAAGTTAAGTATATGGTTGTTGTGTAGGTATCTGGAGCTGTTCCGTAGGGAACCTTGAGGTAAAGGTTTAAAGTGAGGTCATCATCTGAGTTTCCTCCGTTCATCATCCTAACATAGCCCTCTGAAAAATTAGTTTTATCACTGCTGCCAGCCACATCAAATTTTAAATTTGAAAGACTTATTTTCTGTGAGGTTTTTTGACCTACAAAATCTCCACAGGCCTTAACCCATAATTGGGCATTATTATTTGAGAGCCCTTTAACTTTCAAGTCGTTAAACGCTGTTTCAGTATCATCTGGGGATATGTATCCTAAATTTATTACTGATGAACCTTCTGTACCATATCTTGAGGAGATAGCATTGGTTTCAGGCACTTCTATATTCACATTCTGTGAAGCAGAGTTCATGGAAAATACTGGAGAAGTTCCACAGATCACAACAAAAATCAGAAACATTAATTTTCCAATTTTACGTAACTCCATATGAGTACCCCCAGTATTAATTTGTCTGTCACAAATTAATAAATTTTTGAAATTTTTTTGTGAAGACGTTCACAAAAATTGGGGATCATGGGGATGAAAAACTGATAAAAGGACGTATATTCGGAAAAAAAATAGGTTTTCAAGGGGTTTATTTCAGAACATGTCCCCAACCCAGGATTTAGGATTAATTTATTAACTGAAAAGCACTGAAGATCAACCCACAATCTTTAAGTTTGAATTAAAACAACTTAACGGTAGTTGATAGTATGAAAGCGATCGTCTTCGATAATTCAGGTACGCTCATAGAAAGGTACAGGGCCCTTAAAGACATCAAAAGGGGTGTTATATGTGATGATGTGAGTTCAATTGATGTAGTTGACTACAACAATAAAAGGGCTCTTGTTGTTCTTCAGACAGACCCATCTAAATGCATAAGAAGGGCCAGACCTGACCAGACCATTCACCACTTCCTTGAAAAGAACAAGGTCAAATTTGATGTTAGTTATTCTGCAGTGAATGTAGACAAGGAAAAACTGCTTGAACTCCTCAAAAATGATAAAACTCCCGTAAAAGACATACAGGATACCTTGAACGCTGTGATCGATAAAAAATACAACGTGCAGATATGCAGTGGATCTGGTTTTATAGCCAACATGGAAGAGGGAGAAATTGAGTTTACAATAACTTCAGGCGGCAAAATATTTAAAGAAGTTCCAGAAGTGATTGATGAACTTAAAAGTAGGGGTTTTGAAATTTTCGTTGCATCCGGGGACAGACAGGGTTCCCTTGAAAAGCTTGCAGATTTCATTGATATCCCCAAAGAAAATGTCTTTGGAACGGCAGACACCAAGAGGAAAAGGGAAATTGTAAAAAGTCTCAAGAAAAATTACAGGGTAATGATGGTTGGAAACGATGTGAACGACATACTTGCCCTCAAAGAAGCAGATACTGGTGTTTTAACACTTCAACAGGACAAATGGGTGCAGAAAAAAGTTTATGATTCTGCGGACTTTGTTGTTAAAAACATCAGGGAGATCCTTGACATCGATTTTTAGATCAGTCCTCATTTAATGGGCTCCAATTTAAACCGCTCTATTCTACTGTAGAAAATTCTTTAAAATTACGTTGATTTTCCATGGAGGTCATGCCAGTAAAAACATGAGTAATTCTACTGTAGAAAACTTTTGTTGATTATAAAAACTGTTGATTATAAAAAACCTGATTGCGATGATTGTGATTGTGTTTCATGCTAATTTTGTAGTGATGATTGCTTTCCTTACTTAAACCGCCAGATCCAGATCATTGTGCCCTCTTTAAAATCATCTGCTTCAAAGTATTTTGATGAGCTAGAGTACCTCATCTTTACATCCTGTAAACATCCTTTAATCTATACTTACCAGATCGTAATCTGCAGTTCCAAGGCATATTTTCTCGCCGTATTCTATCTGAACACGTCCATCAACACGATCGTAGACACCTTTAAATTTGTCTTCACCTGCATGGCAGTTTCTATGAAGTAACGAATTTTTAAAACCTTCCTGTTGATTTACAAGGTCATAACTTGCAGCATCAAGTGCAACAGGATCTTTTGATGCCAGAATACCAATGTCTGGAACTATGGGTCTGTCGCTCCACGGCAAACAGTCACAGTCAGGTGTGACGTTCATTAAAAAGTTGATGTATCCAACCTTGTCCTTCTTGTTTTTAACAGCTCCGTATGCATACTCAACCATTTTTTCCATGAAGACCCCCATTTTATCCCAGTCAAGATCCACTGCAGTTTCTGGACATGCATCTGCACAGTTGTTACAGCCTATACATTCATCGTAGTTTATAACCGATCTGCTGTCCTCAAGTGCCATGGCAGAAACTGGACATGAATCAACACATATCCCACAGCCTGTGCAGAGCTCTGTAACTATTGGTTTGACGCAGCTGTGCTGTTCAAGTTTTCCCTCTGGTGAGGCACAGCCCATTGCAAGGTTCTTTATGGCACCTCCGAATCCACTCATGCCATGACCCTTGAAGTGGGACATCACGACCATGCTGTCTGATCCATGGATGTCCCCTGCAATCTTAACCTTCTTAAAGTGTTTGAGGTTAACCTCAACATCCTGGGAATTTCCACCCCTTAAACCATCTGCAATGATAATCGGGGCCCCAACCACAGCATAATCAAATCCATGGAGCACCGCTGTTTTTATATGATTTACAGATTCATGCCTTTTTCCATAGTACAGAGTGTTTGTATCTGTCAGGAAGGGTTGAGCCTTATTTTCAACTAGTTTGTCAACCACCTGCCTTACAAAAACCGGGTTTATGTAAGAATCGTTTCCCTCCTCACCGAAGTGCAGCTTAACAGCCGTGAGATCGTCACCTTCAACTAGACCTCCAAATCCTGCTGCATCAAAAAGCCTTTTAACCTTGTTTATCTTGTTATCTGCACTTTTTCTCGACTTGAAATCTGTAAAATAAACTTTGCTAACCATTAAATTTATCCTCCTCAAAAATAATTATTATCCTCCTCAAAAATAATTCAACTCAAATGCATCCAGATTCCTAAAACCAACAAATTTCAAGTAAAAGATCTAGAATTAAATCTTGATTAATACTTTACTACCTTTTTTATTTATTTTTTCTCATCAAACAGTTTACTCTCAAAAAAGGTGAAGCAATCACAGATAGCAATCACAGATTATTCTAAATATTTTCCAAAAAAGAATCAACCTTTAAATCAACCCAATAAATCAAGCTAAAAATAGAGAATTTAAAGGTAGAAGATCAGAGGAAATTTTCAAAAATAAAACACTATCCCAGCCATTCAAGGAGAAGTTTTTTGGTTTTCAGGACATTCTGGTAGCTGTTGAGTTCTATTATAACGTTGTCTATACCCTTAACAAGGTTCAGATCCAGGTTGCCCTCACCAAGTGCAAGGTGCTGGTCTCTCTTACCGTTGTTGTCACTTAAGTGGTAGTAAATTATCCCATCAACGTTCAAAAAGGATTCCGGGTTGACTGTGGTATTTGCATGGCCCATATCAACGGTTGCGCTGCACTCACATTCATCAATGAAGTACTGATGTTCAGATGCGCTGTTACAGAAGTACTTATATTTATTTGGCATGTTTTCAATTGAAAAGATTATTCCACGGTCCTCTGCATATTCACTGGCCTTTTTCAGGGTTTCAACTGCAAACTGCATCCCCATGTTCCTCACACGATCCTCAAAACGGTGAATTAAGCCAGGATGTGTTGTGATTGCCTGAGCACCAATTTTTACCGCCATGTCCACGGTTTCTTTGAGCTGAACCAGGGTTTCCTCCCTTATTCCAGGGTTGAGGCTTGCAGGGTTCAGGTCTATGGTTGGTGCATGCAGAAACACGTCCACATCGTAGGAGCTGAAAATCTCAAGTGAATCCTCGTGGAGTTTCATGGCATTTCTGGGCCAGGTCCAAGGTCCTTCACAGAGCACCTCTATAAGTTGAAATTTGTCATCTTTAGCTGTTTTAAGCCATTTTTCAAAGGAATCTGCAAAAAGTGCCAGTGTAGAAAATCCGATCTTCATTTTTAAACCCCATGATCTATATTATTAGATGTGCTATAAAAAGCATAAATACCATGATGTTACAACATGATACAAGTAACGTGATATACATGGACAGAAAGATCATCGTAGGACTGGTACTGGCAGGAGTTACATTCGCTTTTGTGACATTTTTATCTCTCCAGGCACTTGCATGGATCGGATATGCATCCAACACCAGAATGCCAGGACACAACTTTTTAAATGCCATTGCAATTCTATTTGGAGGCATAGCAGCATCTTTTGCTTACACGGCCATAAACGGCCATAAAAATCCCCCAAAAGAGGAGGATAAAATGGAAGTTATGGAGATGCTCAAGGATATGGGCAAAAAAATGTGATATAACCCCATTTTACAATAAAAATAGGATTTAAAGCTTTTTTTTATCACATCAATGTTCATTTTTAACTTATTCAAATCCCTTTTTATCTTTTTTTAGCTTAAGAAACTTTTTTAAGTGGAGTCAGTCCCTGGTTTTCAGTCAGCAGTGCAAAATTTATATATATAAGTATAAGAGAAAAAATATTAGGTTTACCTAACATTTTTAGGCATGCCTAACATTTGTGGTTTGAACATGCGAAAATGTGTTAAAATTGTAACCAAGTTATGTAACCCGGTTGAAAAAAATGTGCAAGCAATATATTAAAGCTAAAAGTAATTTAAAAAGCTATTTTAGATTGTAATCCAATTTTTAGCCCACCATCCCCGTTTCATAAAATGTCAATCAATGAACCCAACCTTTATATAGCGCTTCCATATATATTCCATTTCGATATATCAAAAATTGATATATCAACTATGGATTTAACAGTTGATACGTTAATTGAAAATAATATAATTCATTTATAAACGAATCCCAGGTCAGGAGGGGTTAGTTGTCCAAAAAAAACAATGAAGAAAATTACAGAGATCTAGAAAGCTTACCAAAACACGACGTAAAACTTATGAGAAGTTTTATGAAGGGAATCAGGGATTTATTAACACTTTGGATTATCAACGAAAAAAAACAACATGGATACGAATTAATGACCAGAATAAATACTTTTTATCATTTATCCTGCTCAAAAAAAAAGCTGGCTGGCCCCAGTACCATGTACCCCCTGCTCCATAAGCTGGAGAAAAATGGACTTATAAAGGGCACTTGGGAATCTCAAGGTAAAAAAAGGGTGAAATATTACGAAATTACCCCGGAGGGTAAGTCAAAACTTTCAACAGTTAAGAAGGTAATCAGAAGTCATATGAGTGAAGGGCTGAAGAAATTCTTATTGGACATGTTTTTTGAAAATGAAAAGGAGACTTAAACGTGAAATACGCCATAAAAACCATTGATCTCACCAAAAAGTACAAAGATTTTTTGGCGGTGAATGGTTTAAACTTAAAAGTTGACAATAAAAGCATATTTGGGTTTTTAGGACCAAACGGTGCTGGAAAAACAACCACCATCAAGATGCTCACATGTCTCATTCAACCAACATCAGGAACCGCCGAAGTAGCAGGTTACGATATTAAAAAATCTCCAAATGAGGTAAGACAGAAAATTGGAATGGTTCCGCAACTGGTAAGTCTTTACAAAGATTTAACTGCCAGAGAAAATGTTGAACTCTGTGCAGACTACTACGGAATGTCAGAAGATCTCAAGGATACCAGGATAGATGAACTTCTTGAACTGGTGGACATCAAGTACGCTGAAAATAAACAGATAGGCCAGATGTCAGGTGGACAAAAACAAAAAGTTTCTGTAGCTGCAAGTTTAATTCACCGCCCAGACATACTTTTCCTAGATGAACCAACCATAGGACTGGATCCAACAACCAAAAGGATCCTCTGGGACCTTATAGAGGAACTCAATGAAAATGGTCATACCATCATACTCTGCTCCCACGACATGTACGAGGTGGAAAAACTGTGCGATACTGTGGGTATAATTAACCAGGGGCAGCTTGCTGCATTTGATACACCGCAGGAACTTAAAGATCAGGCCATAGATCAGAAAAAACGTGGATCCGGTGTAAACAGCATTCTCAGAGAGCTTGAAAGTGAGAGCACTCTAAATAAGGATCCATCCTTTGATGAACTTAAAAATGTCATTGCAAAGGATGAAATAGAAGGAAAGGTTGATTCAAAAGAGATAAGTATTATGATGAGTAACCTGGATGAAAAACTCATAGATACAATAAGATCTCTCCCCTACGTTCTTAAAGTCACAAAAGATCATTCTGAAAGGATAACAGTCAGCATCTACAACGTTGAAGACTCCATAAACAAATTAATTGCAACCATTATAGAAAATAATGGAAAAATAACCTCAATACATACTAAAGATCCGTCACTGGAGGATGTTTTCATGGCGGTTACATCTAAAAAGAATAAAGGGGTTGAATAATGTCAGAAACTAAAAAATTGATGTGGATGATCAAAAAGGATCTGCTGGTCCTCTGGAGACATAAACCACGTCTAATTTCAATGCTCATCTTTCCAATACTCATGATAGCCCTCTTCGGCTACGGTATGGGTGGGGAAATTCAGAACATCCCTGTTGTGGTTGTGGAAAACAGCCAGGGTCCTGTTACAAATGCAACCTTACACGCCATAAAGGGGTTGGATCTCTACGATGTTAAGGGGATAATAGCTGACCCAGACAAGGGTAAACAGATGGTTGTTGATGGACAGGTAAAGGCAGCAATTATCCTTCCAAACGATTACGAAAATATCAGTGATAATCAATCAAAAACTGTGACTGTTTACGTTGATTCTTCAGATCAGATGGCAACACAGGCGCTTGTACCTGCAACGCAGGAGCTTTTCAGTAGTATTTCAGAACAGATTGGAATTGAAAAACTTGAGGCTGCAACAGGAAACGGTCAAATACAGGTTCAAACATCCAACGTTGCATCCAAATCAGGACTTGCAGGTGTTAGCATAGAGAACATGATGAACTCAGTGAACTTCCAGATAAACAAGCTCTACGGTGACATCAAATACATGGACTTCCTTGTACCGGCCATACTGGCAATGACCATCATGTTCTCGGCAATGTTCGGAATGGGAGGATCCATAGCTGGTGAACGTGAACGTGGAGAACTTGCAAGGCTTTTTATGACCCCTACAAGTGTTGCTACAGTTATTGGAGGTAAAATAATATCCCACCTCACAATAGAAACTGTCAGGGCAATAATATTGATTATGGCCGCAGTGGTGCTCTTTAACATCACCATCAACGGAAGCATAGTGCTGATGATGCTCCTGCTGATACTCACCGTGCTCTGCTTCGTTGGTTTTGGAATAATGGTGTCTGCAAGGGTGGGCACTCAGGAAGATTACAGCCAGATCATCATGCCCTTTGCACTGCCAATGATGTTTGTATCTGGAGTTTTTTATCCAATAGAGACCATGCCATGGATATTCCAGAAAATAGCCTATATATTCCCATTAACATATGCAAACGATGCTTTAAGGGCTGTTATGCTCAAAGGTGCGGGTATAGGTGGTATATGGGTTGACGTGGTGGTACTTCTTGCATTCACCCTGCTTTTCTTTGCAGTGGGTGTAAGCAGGTTCAACAGGGATATTTAAGAACAAAATGAACTTTATAAAATTTATAAAATCAATTAGGTTCACTCAATTGAAAAGTTTGTAATTAATTTATAATTAATTTATAATTTAGTTTATAGCTAATTATTAGGGAAATTAAGGAATTAAAAACTAAATATGAAGTAAAGGTGATAGTAAATGCTTAAAAAAAGTAAGTTTTTGATTGGATTTCTCATGATATGCTTTGTTGCAGGTTCACTTTCAGCACCTGCAGCAGCCACAGACTGGAACATGTTCCATGAGAATCCACAGCACACAGGATACCTGGATCAGGCCTCTGACTTCGCAACAAGTTTATGGATTTACAATGCTGGAAGTGCAATAGAGTCAACTCCTGCAATAATCAACAAGATCATATTCTTTGGTTCAAAGGATGGAAAAGTTAGCGCTATGAACCTCGAAGATGGTACCAAACTCTGGGACTACAAAACGGGAGGGGCCATAATATCTTCTCCTGCAATAGTTAACGGTACTCTCTACATTGGCTCAATGGACGGATATTTATACGCCCAGGACACGAACAACGGTGATGTTAAATGGAAGTACAAAACAGGAAATTCCATTGAATCATCGGCTGCAGTTGACGGGACAAATGTGTACATTGGATCAGACGATGGACGTGTTTATACAATAAATGCACAGAACGGCACCATGGACTGGGAGTATGAGACAGGGAATGCTGTTAAATCATCACCAACCGTTGTAGATGGGGTTTTATACGTTGGATCAGACGACGATAAGATATATGCAATAAGCACTAAAAACGGTACCAAGCTATGGGATTACACAACTGGAGATAAGGTAGAATCATCCCCATCAGTTTTAAATGGGGTTTTATACGTTGGATCAGACGACGGTAAAGTTTATGCTCTTAACACCACAGACGGCTCTGTTGTATGGACTTATTCCATGGGAAAACCGGTTCAATCATCTCCAACACTTGATTCAAATGACAACAGCCTGTTCGTTGGTGCTGACAACGGTAAAATCGCATGTCTCGACACAAGGGACGGAACAGAGAAATGGACCTACAATGCAGGAAAAGCTGTGAAAACAACACCCGCTCTTTACATAAACAAGATAGTGGTTGGATCAGATGATGGAACTGTTTACGTGCTTAACAAGTACAGCGGTAAAGATATATGGAACTACCAGCCCGGATACTACCTTTTCAACTCAGCCTTTAGATCTTCACCGGTTGTATACGGAAACAACCTGTTTGCTGCAGGTACAGATGGTTACCTCTACTCCATGAACATAGACAAGAAGAGCGGACCAATCTCAAACTTCGTTTACTACATCGTTGCAATCTTCGTTGTGGTGGTGGCTGCACTTATAGCAGTTATGAAGCTTAGAAATAGAAGAAAATGAGGGACTTGGTCCTTTTTTTTGTTTTTTTTTAATAATTCTGTTTTTTTGCAGTTAAGCCTAAAATTGTCAAATCATCCCTGAATAAAATTAAATTTTAAATAAATTTTAAAACTATGTCAAATAAAAAAAAACATCTTTAAAAAAAAACATCTTAAACATTTACTTTTTTTTAAAACTTTTTTAAAACTTTATCCTCTCTTAAAACTTTATCTTCTCCATGGAAATTTAAAACCAGCAGGAATGTTGATGCATGTTTCAACGTGCAAATTTTAAATTTTTGAAAAGGTTATTTTGAAAAGTTGAATTTTCAAAAAAAGTTCAAAGGTTTTAGAGGTTAAACCAAAAAAAGTAGCACTGATGATCTTTAGCCCAAAAAAATAAAATAAAACATTAAATTTCAATTGGGGGTTTTTTGCACTGATCTATTCTTTGCAAAGCTGTATTTCAATAGCCGAAACATTTGTTGATGATCCCTCGTTGTTCATGATCTCCTCGGTGCATATATCTATGTTTCCTAGTTCAACATCGGTTATGAACCTGTTTCTTACTATCTCAGCAACGTCAACGGCCCTGCTTATGGCTCGTCCCCTTGCTTTTAGCATAACTTCCGAAGTTCCGCCATTCATTTGGGTTACTACAGCTAAAACATAGTTCATTACCGGTTTGTTTCCAATGTATACAACATTTTCCTCTGACATCACTTTAACCTCCAAAGAATACCTTACATTTATTCTAAGCTTTTTGTTATTTATATAATTTTAGCTTTATATAAACTAATACGTTTTGGAATCTTTTTATGAGTTACATGGTGCCGGTAGGATCTTTGCCAAATGAAGACCGTAAACAAGAATTTACAAATAGGAGTTATAAATAAAATTAGGGGTTTAAAGATTCTTTAATAACATTCACAAGCTTTAAAGCTCCTTTAAATCCCATTGTAACTTCTTGAGAATGCATAACATCAATCAAAGGTATTTTAAATGTTCTTGCAAGGGCCTGCTCTCCCAGGCCTCCAAGAATAAGTTCTGGTTTCAACTTTGTCATGTGATGGACAATTTCATGGTACTCGGGTTCTTTGAGGATAACTGGGTTTATACCTTCCCTTGAGGTAATTTTCATCAATTTTTTCATGGTTTCACGCCCTTCAAAGTCTACACACACGAGCACTGGTTCCATGCCCAGTTCACAGAGAAACTCTGTAAGTGCAATGGCCCTGGTTGACCCTGAAATAACAACCACCCTTTTACCTGCAAGGTACCTTGAGCTATCCTTTAAAAGAGTCTTTGCATGTTTCTCCTCGTCTTGAAGGGTGTACTCAACACCAAGAAAGTTGCATATCTCCCTGAAATAACTTGAAGTTGTTGAAACACCCACTGGAAACACTGGCGATATGAAGGGTGTTCCAAATTTTTTCTGCATCATCTCGCAGGGGATCAGGGCAGATGCCTCACACATTGAAACATTCAAGTCAGCAGACCCTGCATTTTTAACCTCCTGAAAGGTTGCTCCCGACGTTAAAACGCAACCAACCCTAATCTTAAGGGATTCAAAATCAGATTTGAGATTTTTAAGATCCTGACCTCCCCTGAACTGTCCCACCAGATTTATGGAAGGTCCTCCTCCTTTATTGTGGGGCGGCTCATCCATGAGATCAATAAATCTGGACAAAGCTTCTTCATAACCATCAACCTGGTTCCCTTCAAATCCACCCGAGCTGATCCAGATTATATCTGCGTTTATACGTTTTTTAACCCTTTTAATCACGCTTTCAATGTCTTCTCCTATTATGCTGCTTGCACATGATGTTAAAACAACTATAAGTTCTGGAGAATACTTTTCATCCACTTCTAAAATCTTTTTTTCGAGTTTTTCCTCCGCTCCAAAAACAACATCGTTTTGATCCATTTCTGTACTCAAGATCCTCACTGGAGTGGAACTGCGGGCACTCAAAATATACCTCAAATGATATGCACATCCCAAGGGGCCATGTATCAGGGGCAGTGCCCCCTTAATTCCTAAAACTGCCCTTATTACCCCGAAAAGTTTGCAGGTTTTTTGAGATTCCATTTTTGATCCCGGCTGGCTTGAAATTTAAAAATAACATTAAACGTCAGCTGCCATTCTGTGGAACACCACAATGAATGGATCTTCATCAGGATTTTCACTTCTCATAGAAGTTACAGTGCCCTCAACTGGGGATTTTGAATCATCCGAAGATATTAAATCCCCCTTGAAGCTTTCATTCCTGGCACCTGAAGTTTCAGTGAACATGTTCAAAACACCTTCCAAGTTTTTGCCCACAACGTCTAACTCCGATCTGCCGATCCAATCCTCTGCAACCGAGTTCATGAACTTGATCTTGCCCTGGGAATCAACTGCAATCACACCATCATTTGCACTTTTAAGCAGGAAAGAGAAGAGCTTTTCATGCTCTTCCTCCATTTTATGCCTGTAGAGTGTTACTTCAATGGCATTGCGAAGCTCATTTTCGTCAAAAGGTTTTTTAAGGAGGCCAGTTTCTTCTTTGAATGATTCAGAAGGGGCTGCCATTTTAGCGCGTTGGACTGTAGCTTCATCTGAGTAAGCTGTGAGGTATATCACAGGGATATTGTAAAGCTTTCTTATCTGTGCTGCAGCCTCTATACCATCCATTTCACCCTTTAGCTTAATGTCCATAAGTACCATGTCGGGTTTAAGATCTTCTGCCTTTTTTATGGCTTTTTCTCCGGAGTCTACAATTGCTGGAACTACAAATCCTGCATCCTGAAGTCCCAGTTTTATGTCTTCAGCCGTGATCCTCTCATCCTCAACCACTAAAATTTTTGCAGCCACTGTGATCATCCTCGAGTGTTGGTTTTAACTTACCTTTCAATGAGTATCTTGTTTATGGCATCCAGAACCGCGTCCACGCTTGCCATTACTATATCATCAACTGTGGACCTGCCTGTTGCCTTGTTTCCATTCTCATCACTGATTATAACGAAAACCTCTGCAAGGGCATTTGTACCCCCAGTTATGGCTTCTATATGATATTCTTCAAGTTCAATGTCTGCTGTTTCACTTACAAGACTTTGAATTGCATTTATAGCTGCATCAACAGGTCCTACACCAGTTTTTGCTGCCGTTTTTATATCGCCGTCCACGTTGAGCTTAACTGTGGCCGTTGGCATCACATTGTCTCCTGTCATGACAGAGAAACCTTCAAGCTTCACTATCTCTTTTTGAGCCTTTCCAAGGATATTTTCGGCCATTGACTTTAGATCAGCATCTGTAATAGATTTACCTCTGTCTCCAAGTCTTTTAATCTGATTGAACACCTTTTTAAACTGCTTGTCGTCAAGTTCTATTCCGTACTTATCTAACTTGGCTTTTATAGCATTTGCACCCGTGAGTTTTCCAAGAACTATTCTACGGGTGTGTCCAACCATTTCAGGGGTTATCGGTTCGTATGTTTCGGCTTTTTGAAGCACTCCATGCACATGTATACCTGCCTCATGTGCAAATGCATTTTCTCCAACTATTGCCTTATTTGGGGGCATTTTAACCCCTGTTATCCTTGATACGAACTCAGATATGCCAACAAGGAGCTCGGTTTTGATGTTCATCTTGATGCCGTACCTGGTTATCAGGGCCATCACAACTTCTTCTAGGGATGCGTTACCTGCCCGTTCTCCTAAGCCGTTTATTGTTGCATGTACCTCCTCTGCACCTGCTTCAACCGCACTTAACGAATTTGCAACTGCAAGTCCAAAGTCGTCGTGACAGTGCACGGCTATTGGGATCTTTATGTCCTCCTTAAGTCTGGATATGAGGTAGTTCATTGATGAGGGTATCATAACCCCCACGGTGTCTGGAACATCTATGCAGTCTGCACCAGCATCTTCAACTGCCTTGTAAACCTCTCTAAGATAATCATATTCTGTTCTTGTGGCATCCTCTGCTGAAAACTCAGCTGTTATACCGTGATCTTTTATGTACTCCACTGTGTCAACTGCCTTGTTCAATACTTCTTCCTTGCTCATTTTGAGCTTGTACTCCCTGTGAAGTGAAGATGTGCCTATAAAAGTGTGAATATAGTCAACATCAGCATCTATGGCTGCGTCAACATCCTTTCTCAGTGCCCTTGCCAAACCGCACACATTTGAATTGAGGTTGAGTTCATGAAGTTCATGTGCTACCTTTCTTTCACCCGGGGATGAAACTGGAAATGCAACTTCCATGGTGTCAACACCCAGACTATCCAGCCTTTTTGCAATTCTTATTTTCTCGTCAACTGTTAGTGCAACGCCAGGAGTCTGTTCACCATCCCTTAACGTGGTATCTAATATTTTAACTGTTTTTGGTAGTTTCATATTCTTTTTTACCGTTTCTATATACATAAAAAGACCTCATTTGGTTTGACAATTGTATAAGTATTGTGGGTACTCAAATAAAAAAATTGTTGTTTTAGAAGGTTCCCATGCTGAGGCTCAGGAAATTTCTAAGTCCTGGTGCAAGGCCCAAAATGAATATCGCAAGTTTTAACATGTTTTTCACGGTTCTGTCCTCAACGTAGAGATCTACAACGTATAGTGCAGAGAGTATAACAATTATCTTCAGGGGATACATCACAAAGGCCGTGCCCGTGAGGCTGGTGAGGGCAGTTGGAACCACGTGCTGTTCACCGTATCCATAGAAGTCAACTGCAACAAAGGTTGAACTTGCATCGAAGATGTGTGCCATCAAAACGCTTAAGTTAAACCTGTCATGTATTAAGGACCATTTATTCCTCAAAACTACAAAAAAGGATGAAATTAAGGCCCACATGCCAAGAACCTGGAAAAATGCTGTCCAGTTTATAGGACCTGCGTAAAAGATGCTGGGTACGCACATCACAGCTCCAACCGCGAATATGGTGTACTTGTAATCAAAACCCGTCTTTTTTTCTATGAAAACTGCGGATAAAAGCGTTGCGATCGCTGCAAAACCCGTTAGAAAGTATATTCCTGGTGTGACCAGTGCGTAGGTTAAAGGGTAGATCCCGTTGTCAACCAGGGCCCTGGTACTTGAACCAAAGAATATGAATGGAATTAAAGGAATTACAAGGTCTTTCGGGTCTTTTTTCAGGTACCTGAACATCTTTATGATTAATATAACTGCAAGACCAAGTATGATACCAAAAGCCACAGTGTTGAGCACTGTGTATCCCGGATGAAGGTAGATGAACTTGTCCCTTATGAACTGGCCAATCATATATCTAACTTGGTTTCAGAATGATTTAAGATTATCTAGTTCAAGCCCTCCAAGTTCAGAACCATTCTCTAGAAAAAGTTCAGAGAATACAAGGTCTTCACTTTTTTTGTAAAATCAACCAGGTTCCTAGGTGTGTAGTTTCTTAAACCTATGAATAGTTTCTTTAAACATTCAAAAATAAAAGTTGAAAAATAGAAAAAATTTGAATTGTGTAAAAAGAACCTTAATCAAACCTTCTTGATCTTCTTGTTGATAACTTCCTTCAATATCAATGGCAGAGGAGTTCTATCCCCAAAAACACGGGTTTTTCCGGATAAAATCGCGTCTATTATACTTTCAACGGAAAAATCAGCTTCAAATTCTGTTACACAGCTTCCAATACCTCCTAAAAAGTGCGCATCACTTGAACCTATTTGTGGAAGCTTTCTTTTAACTGCAAGTTTTTTTGCACGCCAGTTTGAGTATCCGAAAATGTACCTGGAGTTTAAGGTTTCTATGGCGTCAATATCAAGGTCTTTAACGCGATCGCAGAGTCCGTGCCTGTACTTGACGAATGGATGGGCTGCAACTGCTATTCCCCCCAGATCTCTCACCTTTTCAACGGTTTCTTCTGGTGTTAAACCCTTTTCCACATCTTCCTTTATGCCCAGTGCAACTATGTGGCCTTCACTTGAACTTATTTCCACTGCGGGTACAACCACGAAGTCTTCAACGTTTCTTGCCTCCTGTAGGGCTGCAATTGCACCCTTAATGGTGTTGTGGTCAGCCACTGCAATGGCATCAAGACCTATTGACCTGGCCCTTCTAATTATGTCCCGGGGTTCTACCCTTGAATCGGGTGAATAACTGCTGTGTATGTGGGGATCCATTATCATGTTGTTCACTTAACTATTTTCCGCTTAATCTTTTGGTAAGTTTTTAGTTTTGGTAAATTTTTAGTCTTAGTAAATTTTTAATAAGTTTTCCGTTGAGATCTCAGTTGAGAACCTTTTTAGGGACTCTTGCCTCTGATGGTTGATTGTGGTTTGATGGTTTTTAATATTTATTTCAGCGTTTATATCTGGACGTTATTACCTTTATAAGTCCTGCAGGACCCGTCATCATCACATCCCCTGCAGGTGCTGCGTAGTGTACCTTAAAATCTGTTTTCTGGAGGATTCCGCGTCTTGGCCCAGTTGCAACAACATATTCAAAGTTGTCTATCGGCCCTGTAACCCATGCACCGTGGCCTCCATCTTCATGAACTTCCTTCTGACTTATGGTTCCCTCTGCAAGTTTTCTCACGAGGTACTCCAGTTTAGAAGGATCCAGTGCCGAGGTGTGGTGCTCAAAAACGCCCATTATCTTACCATCTTCAAAGGAGGCTGCCAATGTGTGGCCATTTCCAACGTCCATTGCAACAAATTTATCAAGGTTTTTAACACGTTCATCGCAGGTTGCACCACAGAGGGATGCAAATTTAGAGTCCATTATGACTGGCTCGTATCCTTTAAGTGCCTCCAAAACCCCCTTCATTCGCGTGAAGTACTCTGGAACCTCACCAAAGTATGCAAATTCCTCCGGATCCCTTGGAATATTAAGTTTTTCCTTTATTTTGGTGAATCTGAAGTTTCTATCACCCATACCTTCTTTAAAACCGTGATCTTGAACTGCAATCCCTATATGGTCAAAATCAAGTTCAACATCGAATTTTGCAAGTGCTTCTCTTATTGATTCAAGGTCAACATCTTTAAATTCAATCTTGGCTATTTCAGGATGTTTCTGTCTTTCTGGAACTATTTCAACTCCAAGTGACTTCACGTAGCCCAGATTGTCCCTTACAGTTCTTGCGGAGTTTTCAGTCATTAAAACCCTGTAGCCCTTTTGGAGGTGGTTTTTTATAGCCTTGTTCACAGGTCCTCCACCCATTGTCTGGCCTTTTATAAAAAGATCGTGCCTGTGTTTCCTTATTCTGTTTGCAAATATTCTTGTTGGTGAAGGAAGCACCATTTTAATCGAATTTTCAATTGGTTCGTCTGTATCGTAGAGCATTATATCCTGGGTGCCCATACCAACATCAATTGTTAAAATTTTCATGTTTTTGTATATTTATCCTCATTTTATATTAAGACATTGGGCAATGTTAGTTGAGGTCCATCCATTTTCTAATCTCCAAGATTTTATTCTGCAAGATCAGAAAATTTCAGAAAGATTATAAAAAAATAATTCAGTATTAACAGAAAAATCCAGTAGTACACATCTGTACAAAGAAGGTTTAAATAATACAGAGATTATAGATTAGCTTTAGTTTAAACTAATGGAATTTAATTTTTGAATAGAAACGTTAAGATAGGTGATTTTATGTACAAGGTAACGCTATCAGAAAAGGATGTGCCAAAGAAATGGTACAACATAGTTGCAGATCTACCAATGGAGGTACCTGCTCCATCCCAAACAGATGAAGGCAAACAGCTGGAAAATCTGCCTAACATATTCTCAAAATACGTGCTTGAACAGGAGATGTCCACGGAAAGATGGATTGAAATTCCAAAGGAAGTCAGAAAGTTCTACCAGAAGATTGGCAGACCAAGTCCCCTATTCAGGGCAACTGGTCTTGAAGACTATCTGGACACTCCAGCCAAGATCTTCTACAAGAGGGAGGACACATCCCCAACAGGAAGCCACAAGCTCAACACCGCAATTGCACAGGCTTACTATGCAAAAAAAGCAGGAGCGGAAAGGGTAACCACAGAAACCGGCGCAGGCCAGTGGGGTTCTGCTCTGTCACTTGCATGTTCACTTATTGGACTTAAATGCACAGTTTACATGGTTCGTGTATCCTTCGATCAGAAACCTTACAGGAAAACCATAATGCAGCTTTACAACGGGGAGATCAATGCATCCCCAAGTGACAAAACAGCCTTTGGAAGGAAGATACTTGCAGAAAATCCTAAACATCCAGGAACCCTTGGAATTGCAATATCAGAAGCTGTGGAAGATGCATTAAACGATGATAAAGTCTTTTACACCCTTGGAAGTGTTTTAAACCACGTTCTTCTCCATCAAACAGTTATTGGACTTGAAACCAAAAAACAGCTTGAATCAATAGACGAAACCCCTGACGTTATGGTTGCATGCGTTGGAGGTGGAAGTAACTTTGGAGGAGCCATCTTCCCATTCGTAAAGGACAAGATCGACGGAGACCTTGACTGCAAGTTCATAGCTGTAGAGCCAAAGGCCTGTCCAAGCCTTACGCAGGGAGAGTACAAGTACGACTACGGCGACACAGAAGGTTTAACACCGCTCATGAAGATGTACACCCTTGGACACAACTTCGTGCCTCCATCAATACACACGGGAGGTTTAAGGTACCATGGAAGCTCACCATTGGTTGCACTTCTCGTGAACGAGGGCCTGGTTGAGGGTCGTTCTGTCCAGCAGACCGATGTGTTCAAAAGCGGACAGATATTTGCCAACAAGGAGGGCATAATTCCTGCACCAGAATCCAGTCACGCCATTAAAGTGGGTATTGACGAAGCTTTGAAGTGTAAGAAAACCGGCGAAGAAAAAACCATCGTTATAAACTTATCAGGACATGGTTTACTGGACCTTCAGGGTTACGAAGATTTTTTAGAGGGTAACTTGGAAGATTAAGCCCTTCTTTTTTTTATTTTGGATCGTGCAAATTAAATTTTAGGAAGAATGATTTCAGAGGAAAATCCCTCTTAAGTTGTTTTAATTAGGAATTCTTTAAATAGAACCAATAAAAAAGAGATTTAATTGGATAAGGAATTGAATAAGGATTATTTTCTAATTTATATATACGGTTAAAATTGATATATTTTCGGATATACTTTTTAAACCTTGGATTATATTCTTAAACCCAATTTTAAAATTTTCTTTAATCCAAAAATTTTTTAATCCAAAAAATGTTTTTGAAAGTATTTCTGAAATATTTATTTACAGATTCAACCATAGATTTAGTTAGATTTAAAGGAGGATAACAAGTATGTACCAGATAGGTGAAGCCTTAATAGGAACTGGCGATGAAGTAGCTCACATTGATTTAGTAATTGGAGATAAAGAAGGCCCTGTTGGAGATGCGTTTGTTAAAAACATGACAAATCTTTCAATAGGACACACACCACTTTTATCGGTTATAAGGCCAAACTTAATGACCAAACCAGCAACACTCATCATACCAAAGGTCACTGTTCGGGATCTTGAAGATGCAGATAAAATATTCGGCCCGGCACAGACTGCCGTTGGTCGAGCAGTTGCAGATGCAGTGGCAGAGGGGATCATACCGGAAGACAAAGTTGAAGACCTTGTTATACTTGTAAGTGTGTTCATAGGCCCTGGTGCCAAAAACTACCGTAAGATCTACCAGTACAACTATGGAGCAACCAAATTGGCAATAAAAAGGGCAATAGAAGGTTACCCATCAATGAAAAAGGTTTTAGCAGAAAAAGACAGGGGTACACATCCAATAATGGGATTCAAAGTAACCAGGTTATGGAACTCCCCCTATCTCCAGGTTGCACTCGACCTTGACAACCTGAACGAGATGGAAAGAATAGTAAACACTCTTCCAGACAGGGAACGTGTTTTAATAGAAGCTGGAACCCCACTGGTCAAAAAATTCGGTGTTGGAGTTGTTAACAAAATAAGAGAACTTAGAAGGGATGCTTTCATAATAGCAGATCTTAAAACACTTGATGTTGGCCGTGTTGAGGTTAAAATGGCTGCAGATGAAACAGCAGATGCAATTGCAATCTCAGGACTTGGAACAGATGAGTCAATTGAGAAAGCAATACACGAAGCACAAAAACAGGGTATTTATTCAATACTCGATATGATGAACGTTGAAAAATTCGTTGACAAACTCAGGGGACTTAAACTCAAACCTGACATCGTGCTTCTCCATAGGAACGTTGACCTTGAAACCTCCAAGTCTGAAAGGGGAGAAAAACTTGGAGAAAGGACTGAATGGGGCAACATCAACGAGATAAAAAGCATACTCGGTGAAGGAAGACTCGTTGCAGTTGCAGGCGGTATAACCCCAGATAAGGTTGAGACTGCTCTCACAAACGGTGCAGACATCATTGTTGTTGGAAGGTACATCATAGGTTCAAGGGATGTGAGACGCGCAGCTCAGGACTTCCTCGACCATATGCCACAGGACCCCGACACCATGAGACTTGCCCTTGACGAGGATGAATCACTTTAAGAGTCTAAAACCTCTTAAAATTTTTTTTGATTGTCCATCTATCCCATCGACAGGTTTTTTTTAAAGTTCCATCTTTTTTTACATTTTTTAAAACTACTTTTCAAAAAATTAATTATCCCAAGCAGTAAGTTTTTATTATTTTAATGGGATAGTTTACTATTATCAAGCTTTAAACCATTGAACCAAATGGTACTGATTGAAAATAAAATCCGTGTGGTGAGTAAGATGATACTTGGAATATGTGGAAGTCCGAGAAAACAGGCCACTGACCATGTCCTACATGAAGCTTTGGACATGCTGGAGGATAAAGGATTTGAAACGGAATTTTTCAGTGTTATGGGTAAAAACATCAGTCCCTGTATACACTGTGACTACTGTCTGCGCGAGAAGGAGTGTATAAAAAAGGATGATATGTATGAGGTTTACCATTCGATCCTCGATGCTCAGGGCATTATAATGGCAACACCGGTCTACAATGGAGGTTTGAGTGCACAGCTCAAGGCTGTGATGGACAGGTGCCGGGCCCTTGGAGCCTACGACTACAACTTTCTGCGCTACAAGGTTGGAATGGCAATAGCTGTTGGTGGTGATAGAATAGGTGGTCAGGAACTTGCCATACAGCAGATAATGACTTTTTATATACTGGGAGGGGCAATACCTGTAAGTGGAGGTTCTTTCGGTGCCAACCTGGGTGCCAACTTCTGGTCTCAAGATACACTTGAAGGTGTTAAAGCTGATGCTGAGGGATTTAGAAGTCTGAAAAAAACTGTTAAAAGATTTGCAGAATTTTTTGAAAAATACTAGGTACCTAAAGGTAGATCCCTAAACCTAACTAACATGGAACTGTGATCAAATAAATATAGAATGAATTACTAATAATTATTTTGACTAACTACCTAACAATTATTTTGACTAACTTAATGGAGATGTCTCATGACAGATTCAGTTGAAAGCCCAGAGTACAAATTGGAAATTGGAAATAAGTCCATATTACTTGATTACAAACGGTTCATGCTTTTGAAAGGCATCAAAGAACACGGTTCCATCACAAAAGCCTCCAAAGAGATAGGCATTCCATACAGAACAGCCCTTAAGTACATTGAGATCATTGAAGATGAGCTTGAAGCAACAGTGGTTGCAACAAAGAGAGGAGGAAAAGGCGGTGGTGGCAGCAGTCAACTCACAAGTATGGGAAAAATGGTTATAAAAGAGTATGCAAAGCTCAACAGTATCCTGAAAAAACACTCCGATGTCAACGAGGTAGAAGGCAGGGTTTCGGAGATCGATAAACATAGCAGGGTTACAAAGGTGGCTTTGAACAGTAAAACAGTCATACTCCCGTTAATTGAGGATTTAAAGATGGGTGACAATGTTTTACTTTTAATAAGTCCTGACAATATATTTGTAATGCTTGAACCCCAAGAATCAAGTGTTAGAAATATGTTCAAAGGTGAAATCATTGAAATGGGATTTAAAAACGAAATGGTAAGGCTTAAAGTAGCTTTAGATAAAGATATTAATATTTTTGTGGATATAACTGAATATTCAAGCGAAAAATTGAATTTAAACCTTGGTAAAATAATTTACATAGGGTTTAAGGCAGCTTCTGTGCCTGTGATCAAAATATAATGAGTTATAAGTTATAAGGTAAAAGTCATAACTTATAATGTAAAAGTTATAAGTTATAAGGTAGAACTTATAAGTTATACCTGAATTTTTGGCTCGAATTCCTGGTTTGGGTTCAAGGACTTAAACTGAAAATATCAGTAACTTGGAGTTATAACTTAAAAGTTATAAGGTAACGGGCATGAGGATAGAAGTTGACCAAAAAAAGTGCACTGGCTGTGGTCTGTGCAGAGAGGTTTGTCCCAAGGGTGCTAAGATCTGGGATGTAAACAAAAAAGCCAAAGCCAAAAACCTGGAATTTTGTCATGTTTGTACAATATGCGCTTCAAAATGTCCCGAAAGAGCTATACGCGTGGTGAGAGAATGAGAAATAAAAAAATAAGCAGAAAAACATCTGAAACAGACATTGAAATTTCTTTAAATCTGGATGGTAAGGGTCAATCCCACGTGGACACTGGAATCAAATTTTTAGACCACATGTTGAACTCATTTGCAAAACACGGATTTTTCGACCTTGAAGTTGAGGCAAAGGGGGATCTAGATGTTGATGACCACCACACAGTAGAAGACGTTGGAATACTCCTCGGAAAAGTATTTAATGAAGCAATAGGAAATAAAAGGGGCATTAAAAGGATGGCCCACGCAATGGTACCAATGGATGATTCCCTTGCAACTGTGGCAGTGGATGTGGGTGGAAGAAGCTACAGCGTGCTAAAGATGGAGTTTAACAAAGAAAAGGTAGGAGACCTGAGCACTGAAAACATTGCCCACTTCTTTGAATCCTTTGCAGGCTCTGCAATGATAAACGTAAATGCACGCGTTGAAGGCAAAAACGACCACCACAAAGTGGAGGCACTTTTCAAGGCATTTGCGCGGGCTTTAAGTGATGCATCGCGTGTGGAACACGATGAGATACCAAGTACCAAGGGAGTGCTTTAACCTAAATCCGCTTCTTTCAAATGCTTGCTCGTAAATTAGCTTTCAAATCTAAGTTATTATCATCCCTAAAACCTGAAGGTTGGTTTCAATGAATGATAATCTGAAAAAAAACCTTGGAGAACTAATCCAAGTTGCAGTGACCCTGCTTATAATTCTGATAATAGCTGACATTATCCTGCTTCTTGCAGTTACCTTCTTCAGCCTTGAACCCAAAACAATTTATCTCATATCCAGATTCGACTTCCTTGTTTCCATTTTCACCTTTCTAATTTTTTTGGTAAGTTTAAACAGATCCAAGGATAAAAAAGAGTTTTTAAGAAAGGGCTGGGTTATCCTGGTGGCATCAATCCCAGTTGCCATTATCTGGGGATTTAAAGGTTTAACAGGTTCCATGCTTATTCCTGGAGCATTCGATCTTGTAAAGATCTGCGCCATGATCGTGACTGTGACCATAGTGGGTCACAAGTTCCTGGAACTGTCCAAAGAAACCGGGCTGGGCTACGGCATAATCATTGTTACCAGCGTTTTTTTCCTTGGATCCGTGTTTTTCTTCTTTGCAGAGCATGGAGTAAATCCCCACGTTCAAAATTTTGAGGACTCGTTCTGGTACATGATTGTAAGCATGACAACCACAGGATACGGGGACATCGTACCTGTAACAGGTATAGGTAGGATAATTGGGACTATTGGCATGCTTACAGGTGTTGGATTTGCAAGCTACGCTACAGCATCCATTGCAAGCCTGATATTCAGAAGGCTCAAGAAAGAAAGGGAGAATGACATTGAAAAACTTAAAAAATTGAGTGAAAATTTCCAGAGCGAAAGGAAATCCGAAGAAGATGAAATAAAGGAGCTTTTAAAGGAAATAATCCAGAAAATGGACGAGAATGATGGGGAGTAACTGAAGTAATTCAAATTAAGGTACAGAAGTTCTGTAGGTACAGAAGTTCTGTAAGGTATGTGGCATCAACTTCAACCTACCTCCCATTGAAGTAATCGAATATACCCTCAAAGTTTATTCCATTGATTTTTCTGCTCTTATAATCTTCAAATATCTTATCCTTACCCTGGATCAAAGATTCAGACGTTATTCCATGTTTCATTGAGAGTATAGCCTCTAAGTAGGCTGAAATTTTATCACAGACATCCAGCATCTCACCGTCGAGTGGAAAGTAAATGTCCTCATTGTAACCATCTTCAATGGTTTGAACTGTCCGAACTTTACCATTCACAATTATCCTGTTTTTAAATTCAGTCAACTCTTCCCCTCCGAATCCTGTGCCAGTGAGGTACCTCATTTCCCGGTGCCATGGCTTTGGAAGTAAAGGTAGAAGTTTTTCTTCCATCTTTTCATGCTCGTACTCCCTTATTCTCCTATCAACTTCCTTATCAACCCTTTTTATCGGGGAAATTATGTCCTTGGTCAGTACCTCGGGAAGATCGTGGAAGAGGCCACCGAAGTAGTTGTTGTAGAACCTTCCCTTGCAAGCTTCAACATCCATTTCCATTGTACAGAGGTAAGATGTGATGGCCACAATTAACATGTGCCCCAAAACCGATGTTTCAGGCACACGTGGCGAGTGAGCCCATCTCTTCTGGAATCTGAGCTGTCCGCATAGATCCACAAATCCGAAGGAACGCTTGCCCAGAAGGAGCTTCTGAACACCGATGAGATCGTAGTGATCCTCAATTTGATTCTCTATGTTCTGCTTTGTCTCCTCTATACCGTAGATAAACGGTGCTGTGTGGTATATTATCTTGAACTCCCAGTTGGTTGCAAGGTAGTGCGCTGCTCGAAGAATTCTCCTCTCAACGTTGTTTTCGGGATTTTCAAAGTAGTTCTGGAACCTCTTGTGGAACTTCCTATTCAAACCCCTCATATCATCTTCAAGTTCATTGAAAACGTGCTGATTCAGCATTTCCTTTGTTTCTCTGTCTTCTATCATCTTATGGAAAACTGGAGGTTTTATATCCGTGAGTATCAGCCTGTGGAGAAACTCGAAGATCCCTCCCTCCACAAGGTAATTCCAGTCAACAGGTAAGGCTTTAAAGTCCCTTCCAGAACTTTCAAGATACTCCTTTCTCCTTTCTTCCTCTGATTTGGCCAGTATATATACTATAACCATTTTATGAGCCTGTTTATCAAGCTCTGTAAATTCAACCGGGCGAATGTGGTCGTTCCACCGCTGCATGCTGGCTGCCTTAGTGAACCTCTCCATCAACTTTGCTATGCTGGTTTCCTTTTTCATGATTTGGCCCTGAACTTGTATTAATAAGTTTAATTTGGATAACATTGTATTTAAGTGGCTCAGTAGCTTAACTATTAAAAGGTGGAACAGGGAAACCTAAAAATTCTTAATTGATTAAAGATGCAAATTAGGATAATGCGTATAAATCCATAAAAATGAATTCTTCCTATCAATAAAAGTTATTTATCAAAATAAGATCTTCTTAAATTCAATAAATCAAAACAAGTAAAAACAAAAAGAAAAGCAGCCCTTTGGGGACTGCTCGGGAACAAACTTATGCTGGTTTGCTCATTAAATCTGTTTTTGAAACCAATTGACCTTTTCCACTGTGTGGTGTCCTTAGGACTGTGTCGTTTGCTTTCTCGATTTCCCTTGCTTCGACAGCGAGTTTAGCTGCTACTGCTATCATTTCGTGGGAAGATGCAACTATTGGGATGTATTTTTCAGCATCTTTAGTCATGAAGCATCCTTCTACGTCTATGTCAGCTACTTTTTCAGCTATGGTGTATGCTGCCATTGCTTTAGCTTTTGCGTATGGGTTCTTGAATTCTGCTGCTGCTATAGCTTTGTCCCTTGTTAATATCAGTTTTGGAACTTCTATTGCTTTTCCAGCTTCTGCTGTTGCTATTAGTGCGTCAAGAGTTTTCTGAACGCATCTGTATGCACCGGTTGCTGCGAGCACTTTTATAACGTCAGAGTTGAATGATGCCATTTCAGTTGGGTCTAGGAACTCTCTTCTTGCACCGATCATTGGGTCGCCCTTAACGAGTATGTATCCTAATCCCTGTTCATCCATCTCATCTTTTACCCTTGCACCTGGACCGTCCCCAACTATGATTGCTGGTACGTCCATTGCTGATAATAGTTCCCTTGCTTTAGCAGGACCTGGAGCAGCTGGGTTTGGGCTTATGAATATTACGAAATCCGGTTCGGATTCTGCCACTTTTGGTACTACTTCTTCAATTTCTTCTGGGCCCATTTTTGCGCCAGAACCAACGGTTCTAACACTTATATTAGGTCTGTCAGCCCTCTCATCAAGCATTAAATCAATTACAGGAGAGGTACCTAAGTTACCACATTTAATAACTCCTATTTTTACAACCATTGTATCACCAAGGATGCTATTCCAATGATCTAATAAGTATTTTGTGATTTAATTTTTTATAGGTAACTTTTTATAGTATGTTAAGGTGGTAGTGGTGATTTACAGGAAAAAAAGAATTAAAAAACGTAATATTAACAAAAAAAGGAATTTTTAAGGTTAAATATTTAACAAAAGTACTTTTAGTTCTTTAAATATATTTTAAACTCAAAAAAGCGGTAGAATTAGTTAAAAAAAATAAAAAAAGTTCATTCTATACTTTTTCCAGGTGCACTGCTTTGATACCAGGCAAATCCTTGTTTACTACTTCCTGTGGGGAGTCAGCTTGTGCAGGATAATAATATTCCCCGTAAACTGTTAAATTGTCCCCCTGGTTGAATGGCGTTGTTGTTGAGTAAGAAACAAGAACGTATGGATTGGGCGAAAGCCCAGAAACCTTTAATACTAAATATGTCCTCATCTTACTAAACTGTACAAACTCATCCTTCTTGAGTATCTGGCCTGTTACCCTGATTTTTTGCCCATTTAAAGATCCTGGATCCTTTGATACTTGATACATGTTTAATTCACTGCAGGAATTCTTATAAGTTGGTACATTATCTCCTGCAGCAGCTGGTAGGTAAAAATCACTCTCTTTTCCTTCAAAGGATATTCCTAAAATCTCAAAAGACAGCCCAAAGATATAGCCATAACTTACAAAACCTATAACCGCCAAAATTACAATTCCCACCAAGATTTTGGTCTTTTTTTCCATTTTAATCCGTCCTTAAGCATATCCTGCGAAATTACTTGGTAATGTCATGTGTGAAGAGTACCATATCTTCTTTTTATACCACCCATATTCAGGTCCCCAATAGTATTCCCAATGCCATCCTTTTAAAGTAAAATAATAGATTTTATTACCATCAAAACTAAAACCTATAGGATGATAAATTCCGTAACGCCAGTGACTCCAAGTATAATACTTTCCATACCTCCACACGTATATCATTCCTTTACCTTTGATACCCTCCATCTCTTCAGTTGTTAAAATATTGGCCTGTAAGACTACCGGATCTGTACTGGATCCATTACTTGTAGGGAGGTTTCCATTACTGGTGGGGTTAGGTCTGTTTTCACCAGATGCCACTGCAGTTATTGTATTAAAGTCTTGATTTTGATTTCTTAAGTCTATCTGACCTGTTCTGTTAACAGCAATTGTGGCATTGTTGGTGCCCACCACAGTGCATGGAACACTTAAAATGAGCGCATATCCAGTATAAACCTCCAGAAATCGTTCCTTGCTCATTTTGATATTTCCAAGTTAGGGATCCTCCAATGAAACATCCCCCTTGCTTACTTCACGCACAACACTGTAATGGAAAGTACCATCAATATTGAGGTATACTACATTGTTAGTTTTAAGATCATCTAACGATAATTTCATACCAATTGTGTTTAAACCTTTCACTTGGGCGGCATGTTGAAGACCGTACATCAATGTACCATTTTCATCGGTACCTGCAAGCTCAGCTATTTCCATCTCTGACGTATTGATCCCCATGTTTTGCATGGCTGTTGCAAGCGCAGCAGGGCCACATGTATATGTAGTAGTCTGCATTAAGATGCCAGTCGTGTTTTTTTTCTAATGTAAGTTCATTCACTGCCTCAATATTTCTATTAACACTTTCATTAGTAATCCCACAAGTAAATGTTGTACTGATGGAACTGAGATCTAAACTGTTCATATCCCGAAAAACATTCTCCGTATGTGCCATAGCAACCCTTTTATTATTGGAATGTAACCCAAAACTTGAATCATTTAACTGTTCTTGACCATTACTTGACAAATACACACCACTAAATTGATCTTTTTGAGAATGTATACCAAAACTATTATTTTGCTGTTCAAGGATTGTTTCAACTGTCCCATCATAAATTGCCTTCCCTTTAACTATAAAAGGGTCATTTAATTGATTTCCTCCAGAAACAGAAACTGCAAATGCTGGCATCACCCCCATCATGAAAACAACCAGTAAAACAACCGTTAATTTTTTCATATTATCACCCCCACTTTTATTAATAAAATAATACTTTTATAACATATAATATTAACTATTTGAGGGTGACACGCCTGCCAACATATGCACCTAAAAACCGTGCCTTTACTCCTTAAAAGGGAGTTAAAGCATTGAAAAATTTATGAATAGAAAAAAGTTTAAATTTTTTTCTTGAGTATCATATAAATTTTTTAAAACGTGTTTATAATGAAATTGTATGCCTTGCCCACGTTACAAAAAAAAGTTAAGATCCACAAACCAACGATCAAAAAAGTAGAAGTTCATATTAGATTACCTAACTCATCGAAACTCTGAACGAGCAGCCCATATCCTTCGCATACTTGAATATCCACCATTATGGCCTTTTTCAGTTTCAAAGTTGTTTATAAGCTCGACAACATTTGAAGCTGCCTTTTTCCCACCTTCAATCAGCCAATCTCCCCTTGGAACCTTCATACTGTTAACTGCATTGGCTATCTTGCCTACCTCAGCTATTTCTATGCCCAGTTCCTGTGCAAGGTCAACACTTGCATGTTTTCTGTGGAAACCCGCCACCTTAACTGCAGGAACCTTAAGAACCCCGGCTTCTATGGTTAAACCCATTCCTGCGGCATATATAATGCCTGATGAGGCTTTCATGAAGCCTGGAAGGTCAACATATCCATCCAGAACCCTTAAATTTGGAGACACCACGCAGCTGCGCACGTAATCTGCATCGAACCTGAATGGAACAACCAGAACATCCCTTTCAAGTGTTTCAACGTCTTTTATTATACCTGGAATGTCCTCGCCCTTCACATCCCCTCCGAACACCAGCACCAGAAATTCATCAAGTCCGTAACGGGTTTTAACTTCATTAACATCGTCTAACTTAAGTTCGCTGACATAAGATGCCATTGGATACCCTTCAATCACCCTGACGTTTTTGAATCCGTACTTTTCCACTACAAGGTTTTTATAATCATCTGAAGGTACCGTTATGAGGTTTGAGAAGGCTATCATTTCTATGGGGTTGTATATGTCCTGTTCAATGTGCAGGGTTGGGATTCTGAGGAGTTTTGAAGCTGCAATTCCTTTTCTAACGTCTCCCGCATTTCCACACGTGAGGAGCATGTCTACGTTCTTTCCTCGAAGCGATTTTACAGTGCTCCAGATATCTTTAAAAACCAGGGAAGCTATTTTTGCGTTGGATCGCTTCTGAGCGCCCTGTCCCCTGCTTTTACCTATGCTGTGTACTTCGCTGCAGTAGCGACCCATGAGTTCCTCAACTCCATGGCTGTGGGTCAGACATATAATTTCAGCATCTAGTTGTTTTATTATGGGTATAAATGCTTTTGCAGGTGCCATTTCAGCTGTGACTGCTATTTTCATGTTTTTCTCCTTAATGATATAATTTTCTCCTTAATGATATAATATTTTTCTTAAACTTATGGTGTTAAAGATCCTAGAAACCTTGAAATTAATAAACTCATCTCAACATAGGTTCGCTGCACTTGAGGTGAAGTTGGACGCAAAACTGGGACAGGCTGCAATGTGTGCATGCACGTAGCTTGCAACGGTGTTTTTGCTCATCAAACCGTCCATTGAACCTGTGATTCCCCTTCCTCTGAGGATCCTGAAGGCAAATTCTGGTTTTGACCTTCCAGGGTTTAGATCCACCTTCGAGTAGTGGAACTCGTGTCCCCTAAATTTTTCACCCTTTTTAAGGGCTACGTTATCATTTACAGACTCTGCAACCACGTAACTTAAGGCCTGGGGTTTTCTGGTCATGCACGAATCGTAGTTAAAAACATTGCACATCTTTCTACTGTTTATGGATCTTGTGAGGTACATCAAACCTCCACACTCTGCATAGATCGGCCTCTCATCTTCATGAAATTTTTTAACAGACCTGCGCATTGTCATGTTGGATTCAAGTTCCTTTTCAAATATTTCTGGGTAACCTCCACCAATGTAGAGGGCGTCAACATCTGGTACTTCTTCATCATGGAGTGGACTGAATTGGACCAGCTCTGCATTGTTGGCCTCCATAGCCTCCAGGTTCTCCGGGTAGTAAAAGTTGAATGCCTCATCCATTGCAACACCCACCCTAACCTTCTGATGGTTTTTCACGTTCCAGAGTTTTTCCCTCTCCCCTGGAAGTTTTCCTGCACCTTTCATTATGGCAAGCAGGGCATCGAGGTCTATGTACTCCTCCATCACCCGGCCCCATTTTTCTATAGATTGAAGTATGCTCTCCCTTTCAACTGCAGGTACCAGGCCAAGGTGTCTGCTCTCAACCTTTAGGGAGTCATCACGTGGTACTCCACCGATAACGGGGGTTTTCACCAGGGTTTCAATGGCCTTCTTGGTTTTGAGGTAGTGGTTTTTGTTCTTTACCTGGTTCAGTATAACTCCCTCAACCCTGATCTTGGGGTCCAGGTTTTTAAAGCCCAGGACTATGGCTGCAGCACTTCTTACAAGGCTTCTTGAGTTTAAAATAAGCACAACCGGAGCATCAAGTGCCTTTGCAATGGCAGCAGTACTTCCAACATCGTTCACAGGGCTTATACCTTCATATAATCCCCTCACACCTTCAATTATTCCAATTTTGGATTTTGAAACCTTCAGGCCCCTCTCCACTGTCTCCCTGATCTGGCCGGGTGACATGAAAAACGAGTCCAAATTCCTTGACCTGTTTCCAGTTGCAAGGCTGTGGTATGTTGGGTCTATGTAGTCTGGACCCACCTTAAATGGTTGGACACTGCATTTATTTGAAAGGGCCCTCATTATTCCAGTTGAAATGGTTGTCTTACCCACTGCACTTCCTGTTCCTGCAAGGATTACTCTCATGTTAATGGGTAGTACAAGCTCCTTTAAAAATTTGTTGGGAATTTTGATGTAAGTAAAGTGCTTTTTTAAAATTTTTTGGTTCCACCTGGAAATTTTTATGGATAATACTGCTAATTCCAGAAATTTGATGAACTTTATCAAAGGATAACTTTTATTTTTTTATCATGTGATTCATTTTTAGTATATAAACAATTAAAAATTTTTTAAGAGGCAAATAAGCATGAATAATGATTATTATAGAGATTAAGGGTTAAAAAGAGATTTTAAAAAATGAGAACCTAAAAGAGGGGTATCTGAAAAAAAAATGATCCATAAAAAAAGGTGGTTTAAGGTGAGATCAGAAAGCTCCACCACCTCCACCTCCAAATCCACCACCTATATCTCCAAATCCACCAAGACCATCAACAGCGTCTGAATTCAATCCTGTGGTCATTCCTGCATTTAAGGCAGAGTTCAGGAGCATGTAACCCCCGTAGTAGTGGAATAAGTAAATGTCGTTCACCTCGAGGTCCTCCTTTGGAAGGTTTATCTCCATGGCCTTTCTCACATTTTCTGCAACTCCAAGGGCCGTTGCATAGACCAGGTACCTGTTCCACACTGCAATGGACTCTGGCGGGTACTCCTTTATGAGGCTGAAGTCCTTCAGGTATTTCCTGAAGTTTTTCCATTTGGCATCGTACTCCTCACCATAAGTTGTCCATCTTCCTGCTATGCCTTCAGGCAGTTTAAGGGATATTAAAGCCACAACTCCCAGTGCAACTGCAGCATAGAGAGGATACCTTGAAGATGGCAGGGAACTTCCAAAGGTCATTATTCCTGCGATAACAGCCAGAATTAGCCCTGAAACCGCGTATATTTTGAGGTAACTGTCCCCTTTTTTATCAAATATCTGGTTTAAATCTTCGTCTGTTAAAAATCTCTTTTTAAGGTCGTACTCCCACGTGTCGTAGTTGTTCCTGAACCTTTCAGCCACATCCTGCTCTTTTAGATCCCTGTTCATATCTTCCAGTTTGATCTTGCCTTCCACTTCGAACTGACGCAGGATATTCACAACATCCATCTCAAAGTTTTCAAGCTTTGAAAAGTCTTTTTCATCGTTAAACTGGAGGTAAACCGACTTTTTAGGTGCTTGATTTATTATCTTTCCCAGAATGTTGTCTTTAAAGCTTTTCTCCTTCTCAACCCTTCCAATCTGGAGGTAGCCCCTGTTTATGAGATCCATGATCGTTGCCCTGAAACCGTTCATGTCAGGTTCCCCTATGCCTTTTGAGACTCCATGAACGCATATTGCATTTACAACTGCTGGAGGATCATCTGCTGGAATATCTCGTTCGTACTCTGCCCTATAATCAATTTTAGGTTCTCTTCCAAGTTTCATATATATTAGAAGTGGTATGAACAGTAACAGTATCATTACAACCGTTAAAAGGTAGTTCAGTGCGTTCTGGAAGTTTAAAGAGTTTTGGTAGTCATTTTGGATTTTTTCAATGGTTGTAAGGCCGTCCTTGTTTATTATAACCCCATTTTGAGGGTTGGATGCAAACTGGCTTCTGGGTATGGCCATCCTCACCTCGAAGTACTCGCCCTTATCAAGCCCGTTGGTGCTCACCTCAAAAACGTTTCCATTCCAGCCTGACTGCTTGGCAAAGTAGGGTGGATTCAACCAGTACTCCACTCCCTGATTCGATTTGAGGTGCACGCTTGCTGTTAACTGACTAACGGGTACCTGCCATTCTTCGCCCCAGAGCTTGTACTGGAGGTCGGCAACGTCGTTGTAGATCTTTATTCCCTGGAGAAAATTGTACTCAAGTGTAACGTTCACGTCTGCATCTGTGATGGGTGTGGTCTTCCCAGGGTCAGAGAAGAGGTAAATGGTTATGCGTTCCTGGGTTCCATTGTTCGTAACCTGGTAACTTGAGTAGGCCCCCTGAGTATTTACTTTTATGTTTTCAATGGACTGGCCGTTCGATAGGGGTATGTCCCTGTAAACTCCATGGTATGTTCCTGAAAAGGAGTAATGTATCATTTCCTTCACGTGGAGGCTTCCATCGTCCTGCACGAAGAGATCCGTGTGCATGCTAGGCATGGAGTAGGAAGAATCAGCTGCGTAAACACATGTACACATTGAAAATGAGATTAAAAGGAGAAAAATGAATGAAATACGCATTTTATCCATTTTTGCACCTCTAAAATTCTACTTTCGGCGTTTCAGTTTCCCTTTCAGCTATTTCAAAGAACTCTGCTTCCTTGAAGTGGAAGAGTGATGCTATGATGTTGCTCGGGAACATCTGACACTTGTTGTTGTACATTAAAACTGTGTCGTTGTAGAACTGTCTGGAGTAGGCTATCTTGTCTTCTGTCTGTGCAAGCTGTGCCTGAAGATCCCTGAAGTTTTCGTTGGCTTTGAGTTCCGGGTAGTTCTCAGCCACTGCAAAAAGACTTTTCAATGCGCCGGTCAACATGTTGTTGGCCTCCTCATTTTCAGCAACTGTTGTTGCATTCATGAGGCTGGACCTTGCTGCCGTGACATTTTCAAAAACTGTTTTCTCATGTTTTGCATAGCCTTTCACCGTTTCAACCAGATTCGGTATCAGATCCGTTCTCCTTTTAAGCTGAACATCGATCTGGGACCATGCATTCTTAACCCTGTTTCTAAGCTGTACAAGGCTGTTGTAGAAAACCACGATCCCAATTAGTATCAGAATTATGATTATTCCAATTATGATTTCCAGTATCATTTTTTTTATCTCCTTTCAAATTGGTGTTAGTTATGGTGAGTCACTTGTTTAAAGGTGTACTTTAATTTATTTAAACAGGATTTCATTTAAACAGGATTTTCAAACATTTATTCAAATATCATAATAAATATAACATAGATTTATTCAAGGGTAATATTTTATTAGTCTACGTTATTGATAACCTTGATTAACAACCTTCCACATACTGATTGACAAATGAGCAGGGCAAGGAAACTTAAAATTCTGGGCGAATCTGCAAAGTACGACAGGTGCAACTATGCAAACTACAACCTAGACAACTTTTTAACCCGTAAAACCCCTGGAATATACAATGCAAGCACCAGAGACGGGTGCACCGTGCCACTTTTCAAGGTGCTCATGACCAACAAGTGTTCAAACGACTGCAGATACTGTGTAAACTGTAACAAACACCGATTTGACAGGGTTGAATTCTCACCTGAGGATCTGACCTCCATATTTCTCGACTACTACAACAACAGGTACGTTGAGGGCCTATTTTTAAGTTCTGGAATTAACAGGAATGCTGAAACCTCCATGGAGAACATGGTGGAGGTTGCAAGGAAGCTTAGAATGGAGCACGGCTACAAGGGTTACATTCACCTCAAGATCCTGCCTGGAACATCCCACGACCTTATAAAAAGTGCCATGAGCCTTGCAGACAGGGTGAGTATCAACATGGAGGCTGCAACCCCCGAAGGTTTTGAGGAACTCACAAGCACCAAAAACTACCAAACAGATATTATAAGGCGTATGAAATGGATGAAAAGGCTTGGAAATCGGAAAGACCTTGCACCATCCGGCCAGACAACCCAGTTTATAGTGGGTGCCACCAACGAAACAGACCAGGATATCCTTGAGAGGGTGGACTGGCTCTACAAAAAACTCAAGATCAGGAGAAGTTACTTCAGCTCATTCAGCCCAATAAGGGACACACCACTTGAAAACCATGAAAAACCACATCCAAAACGATCCGCAAGACTTTATCAAGCAGATTATCTGCTTGATTCCTACAAGTTCCATCTCAATGAGCTTGTTTTTGATGAAAACGGCAACATGAATTCTGATATGGATCCAAAGTACTGTTCTGCCATCTCAAACCCTGAAAACTTCCCAGTTGAGGTGAACGAGGCAAGTTACAGCGAACTTCTCAGGGTTCCAGGTATCGGTAAGGTATCGGCAAATAGGATAGTTAAGCTTCGAAAACGTGGAAAATGTTTCAACAAGATGAAGGAGCTTAAAGATGTTGGAGTTGTGGTTTCAAGGGCTGAACCATTTATAAAGTTGAACAAAAGGTATCAGACAACCCTTGGAGTTTAATATTGGCTCTTTTTGAATTTATTTTATTAAATTTATTTTAAAACTTGATGCAAATTTTTTTATAAACCTGTTTTTATAGGTTTAGTTTTTATAGGTTTATTTAGTGAAACAAGCTAACCTTCAAGACGATTGGAAATTTAACTTAATTTTAAAAAATTTCAATGAAAAGCCCAATAAAGATCTTAAGAAGAACCTTAAAAATTCTCGTTTTTTAAAAAAATAGAAAAAAAATGAGTTACAACTTAAAAGTTATAAGTGAAGCACTTGTAAGTTATTAGATATAAATTATAAGTTTTAATTAACCAACTTGTAAGTTATAAGTTAAAAGGTATAAGAAATAAGTTATAACTTAAAAGTTATAACTCACAGTTTTTAAAGTCCTTCTTCTTCAAAAAGCTTCCATAATTCAGGATACTTATCTTTCACTGCATCTTCAATCAATGCTGAAGCTTCTTTACTTATACTGAATGCTGGCTTTGTATTTTTAAGATACCTTAAAACTGCTGCGGATTTGGCAGACCAAAGGGATATTCTGGGGTTTTTAGCCACCTCCTGCATCACAGTTTCCACCAGCTTTTCATCAAAGTCAGAATCATTGGATGCTCCAGTTTCAGGAGTTTTTTCGGCAGTTTCAGCCCTTGTTTTACGTGGTTCGGCCTTTGGTTTTGATTTTTTCTCTGCTTTTTCTTTTTTAACATTCTCTCCCATATTTGGCCTTATAAGAGCGTCCAAACCTTTTCCAAGCGCGTTACCCTGTTTTTTGGAGGTCATTTATTGTCCTCCCTGTCCTCCATGTTGATGATCTCCCCTGCAAGTTCCAGGTAAGCCCTGCTTCCTTTACTCTCTTCATCGTAGGTTACACAGGGTTTTCCATGGCTTGGTGCTTCTGCAAGCTTTACATTGCGTGGTATGGTCGTGCTGAAGATGTGTTCTGTTTCTCCAAAGTACTGTTTGACGTTTTCATAGACATCCCTTCCAAGACGGGTCCTTGCATCATAGAGCGTGAGTAAAATTCCCTTTATGGGTGCAGGACTATTTAAACGTGTTTCAACCAGTTGAATGGCTTCCAAAAGATCTGCCATTCCTTCAAGGGCATAAAATTCTGCCTGGATCGGTATTATAATACTGTTGGCAGCCACAAGGCAGTTTATGGTTAGGATACCCAGGGATGGAGGCACGTCCAGAAAGATGTAGTCGTAGCCCTGGGAAACACCGTCCATTGCCATGTCAAGTATGGCATGGTAGCCCACCTCCTTACTGAGTTCGATTTCAGCACCGCTCAGAGATATGTTACTGGGTATCATGTCCAGGCCTGGAACCTCGGTGTTAACCACAGCATTCTGCATTGGAACATCGCCTGTTAAAACCGAGTATATGGTGTCTTCCACTGCATTTTTTTGTATTCCAAGGCCTGTTGTAGCGTTGCCCTGTGGATCCATATCTATTACCAAAACTTTTCTACCCATAAGTGCCAAAGCTGCTGAAAGGTTCACTGCTGTTGTTGTTTTACCACAACCTCCCTTCTGATTCAATATTGCAATTATCTCGGCCATAAAATTCGTCCTCCAAATTGATTATAAGTTCTAAAGTATAACTTCTAAATTATAAGTTATAAGTTATAATATAAATATTTTGCTGTGTTTTACGCCCTTAAATCAGGTTCTATAAGATAAAAAAGCGTTAAAAAAAATGTGTGGTAGATCCAAAATCAAAAAATGTATTTAGATCTGAAGTCAATGAAGTCTGATAACATTAAAACCAAATTTTGTTTCTTACAATAACTCTTCCAACAATCTTATGGCCGACGAGATGCCCACATATCATCAAGTTGTACACCAGGTTTAACGTTTAAAAACTGAAATAAATTATAGATGCAAGAGTAGATTCTTCTTGTAAAAAAGCTGGCTTTTTAGAAGCGTTTAGAATTATTTTACAAACCAAAAGCTTAAGTTCATACGTTTTGAATTACGATCACCAACTGATTGACCTTAAACTATATAATGAAAAATCCTAAAAAGAAAAAATCCTAAAAAAAAAATTTTACAAGTCAAAATATTGCTACTTAACTTCCATTAAACTTCTTCTCATTTAATTGAAGATCGAGCTGATCTAGACTTAATGACACTTAAAAGATGTTTTTATCACTCTATGAAGTTTTACGAGATTTAAAGATCAGGACCCCTTCTATCTCTACTTTTTTAAGCCAGATCATTTTTAAAGCAGACCAGAGTTAAAAACTTCGATTCAAAAAAAGTAATTCAAAAAGTTAGGGAGGGTTTTTAGAAGTGAACCCTCTTGGAGAGTGTGATTGGAAGGGGCAGGTTTCTGAAGGGCATGCCTGCAGTTTCATCATGAATCCTGCTTACAAGCTCATCTACGTCCATGGAAACCTTCTCACCGGTTTTTCTAACGTTTACAGTGAGCTGGTTGCCTTCAATCTCCTTGTCACCAACAACCACAACGTAAGGAACCCATTCTTTACCCGCATTCCTTATTTTCTTTCCAACGGTTTCATGCATCTCGTCAACATCAACACGCACTTTTTGGGCTTTTAAATCCGATGCAAGTTTCATTGCAAAGTCCGCGTGCCTCTCTGCAATTGGAATGATCCTCACCTGGGTTGGTGTTAACCATACTGGAAGCATTGGTGGTTTTTCATCCATTTCAGCGGCAGTTTTTTCAAGCAAACTGCATATAACCCTCTCAACACTTCCTGTTGGACTGCAGTGAAGTATTATTGGGTTTACCTCCTTTTCTTCCTGATCCATGTAGGTTATTCCAAATCTTTCACCGCTTTCAACATCTATCTGAACTGTTGGATTTTCTATTGGCCTTCCAAGGTAATCAATGGCTGCAAAGTCCATCTTAGCTATCCAGTAATGTTTTCTTTCGGGCAAAATCTCCAGGAGCACTGGTTTACCTATCTTGGACACTGCTTCCATGACCCAGTCCCTGTTCTCCTCAAAGAAGTCTGCTGTGGCCCTCATTATAACCTCGTAGTTGACTCCAAGATCCACTCCAGTTTGTTTGCACATGTCTATCTGGTCGTTGAACTCCTCCATTGCATGATCCATGTCTCTGCAGACTGTGTGAAGGTCCGGCATGGTGAATCCTCTCAACCTTTTAAGTCCCACAACCTCTCCCTTCTTTTCAAGACGGAAGCTGTAGGTTGAAAGCTCGTACATTCCAACAGGGAGGTTTTTCCAGGTTAAGAATGAATCTGCAAGTATCCTAAAGGCCCCAAAGCAGCATGCATACCTCAACATGAGGTTCTTGCTTTTGGTGCCTAAACGATACTGACGTTCCCCGAACTTGGCTGCGTGAGCGTTTATTGCCTTGTCTGCCAGATCGTACATTATAGGCGTTTCAACAGGCATTGCACCCCTCTCTGTCACGAGGTTGTAGACGTAGTCTGCGAGAAGATCCCTGATGAGTCTTCCCTTTGGATACCAGCGGAGGTGGCCCACATCTGCAGAAGGTTCGTAGTCTGCAAGGCTTTTTTCCCTCATGAGGCGGACATGTGGAGGTTCCTCGCCCGTGGATTCCATCTTTCCAAGCTCGTTGGCCACAAGCTTTTTAAAATCTCCTTCTTTGTACCTGAATTCTTCTGTGCTGAGTATTTTTCCATCTGCTATCACGTAGAACTTGGATTTTTCCTCCTCAACTTTCTCTTCCTTTTTAGGTTCTGCTGTTACAGTCCTTGAAAGTTCTGAGAGTGGATGTCCCTTGCATGATACCTCAAATGCTTTGTACCATCCGAATGGGGCCCTTGCAACAGGGATGTTCATCTCGTCAAGCCTTGACTCCATTTTCTGGAGTACTTCCTTTGCAACATCTGGTGAGCTTAAAGATGAGCTTAAATGCGCGTATGGATAAACAACCACATTTTTTGCCCCTACCTTGGATAGAACATCCTTAACCTCTGAAACTGCGTTTTCAACAACTCCATCTGGATTTTCCTCGTCTTCCTTTTCAACTGCTGTGAAAACAACCAGTGCTTCTTTAAATTCGCCTATTTTATCTTTATCATCTATTTTTTCTGCTATTTTTGTTTTTGACTTTGTTTTGTACTTTAAATAATCAGAATGAATTAGAAGTATCCTCATTCAACCACCTGTTAAATTAAAGCTCAGAATAGAATCCTTAGCATTACTTACAATTTATTTATAGCTACTCGTTATTGGTTTATGTAGTTTATGAATGGATCGTTCCAGTGCAAAACAGGTTGAAGAAGCCCTGTCAACCCAATACAATAATAAGATAACACTTTATTCAGCATAAACTATTAAGATCATCCAGAATCCGTTTTGAAACACATAAAACCCTAATTCCATTAAAAAACCTTTTTTCAAGCTTTTATTCATTTTATTCCAGTTAATAGAAAAGCTTGTATACAATAAGGCCTCAACTAAATAGACATGAACATGATGAGGGAGAAGGGCCCTGACATCAAAAGGCTGACGGAGATCGTGAGGGTTCTGGCAAAATACGAGTTCGGAAACGTTGTTAAAAGTATAGGGTTAAATGACAAACTGCCCCTATCTGAACGCTTTAAAAAGAGCATATCTCTGGAGGAACTTGAAATTCCGGTTCCCGAGAGGCTCAGACTCGTTTTGGAGGAACTTGGAACCACCTTCATTAAGCTTGGGCAGGTTCTAAGCACCAGACCTGACCTCGTTGGTGAGGATTTTTCCCGAGAATTTGCCAAACTCCAGGATGCAACCCCTCCCCTTGATGCTGGAGTTGTGGTGTCCATGGTTGAGAAGGAACTTGGAAAATCCCTGGAAGATGTTTTCTCAAGTTTTGATACTACGCCTCTGGCTTCAGCTTCAATTGGAGAGGTGCACAGGGCCGTGCTTAAAAACGGTAATGAGGTCGCAGTTAAGATCCAGAGGCCCGGGCTTGAAAAGCAGATAAGCCATGACATAAGCATCATGCGCTATCTTGCAGGCTTGATAGACAAAAGAATTCCGAAATGGAAGTATTACAACCTTCCAGGGATCGTTGATGAATTTGAACGATCAATACTCAAGGAGATGGACTACCAACAGGAGGCACGAAATGCAAAGGAGTTCAGCAAGATTTTCCAGGGCGATAGAACTGTCTACGTCCCCAAAATCTACGATGAACACTCCACAACCAAAGTCCTGACCATGGAATTTATAGATGGCGTTAAAGTCCGGGACATAATGGAAGGGAAAAATGACAAGTTCAACAGGAAGCTCATAGCAAAACGCGGTGCAGAATCCTACTTCAAACAGGTACTTATCCATGGTTTCTTCCATGCAGATCCCCACCCAGGAAACATTTACGTGCTCAAGCACAACGTTGTCTGCTTTCTGGACTTTGGAATGATGGGCCGCATCGATGAAGAATCTCGTGAAAGCCTTGCAGAACTTTTTATCTACATAATAAACTACGATATCAATGGCATAATAAATCAGCTCACTTACATGGGGATTGTAAACGAAAAGGTGGACAAAAAATCCTTAAAATATGATCTGATGGATTTCATGGAGAAGTATTATGGAGCCGATATCACGGCCGTTGGAAACATTCTGAAGGAACTTTCAAACTCCAGCATACTTGAAAAACATCACATCAAATTTCCAAGGGAACTGGTGCTCCTTGGAAGGGTTATCACCATGGTGGAGGATATGGGTCAGAAACTGGATCCAGAATTTAACGCCGTCGAAATATCAAAGCCACTGGTTAAAAAACTGTTAATACATAAGTTAAGCCCCTTCAGGTTTTTAGATTTCTTGAGTGAGAACGCCTTTGAGTTCGAACACTTGATGAAGGTTCTCCCAAAAAGTTTGAATAAAACCTTAAAAAAGCTTGAAGAAGGCAGAATAATCATTGAAATGGAGCACAAAAATCTTAACACCATTTCAATAAACCTAAGCAGGGCAAGCAACCGCATATCCCTTGCCCTAATCATATCAGCCCTTATAATTGGCTCATCACTCATCATGCAGACCAACAAGGGAATACTTTTGCTTGGATTTCCATTCCTCGGAATTATAGGGTTTATAATAAGTGCTGTACTGGGTTTTGGCCTGGTGATCTCAATTTTAAAGCACGAAGAGATATAGAACGATCTAATTAAAATGATCTAGGGATAGTTAAATGATCTATAGGCAATCCCGGACCAATGCTAAGATTAATCTGTGCAAATTCTATCTGTACAAATTTGGGCAAAAGAACCTTCCAAGTGTAACCAAGACAATCTCAACAAAAACTGCAAACAAAAAAACAGTTTTATTCATATTTCAGGGTTTTTATTCTTTTTTTGGTTTTTTTATTGTGAAAAATTGTTTTTTAAAGTTTTTAAAATCTTCACCTAAACTCTAAACATGATCATTTAAACATAATGACAACAAAAAATGATAGTAAACTCACTTTAAAAATGATAGTAAACTCACTTTAAAAATGATAGTAAACTCACTTTAAAAATGATAGTAAACTTACTTTAATTTATTGAATACTAATGTTAGGATAAGATGTTACAGGATAAAGTTATAGTGTAAAATTCACGGTGGTCAAATGAGAAGTGATACCATTAAAAAGGGCCTTCAGAGGGCTCCCCACAGATCTTTACTAAGGGCCTGCGGAGTAACGGATCAGGAAATGGACAAACCATTTATAGGTGTGGCCAGCAGTTTCACTGAAATAGTTCCGGGCCATATTCACCTTAAAAAAGTAGCAAAAGCCGTAAGAGAGGGTATAAATGAAGCAGGCGGTGTTGCATTTGAATTCAATACCATGGCAATATGTGACGGCATAGCAATGAACCATGAGGGCATGCGTTATTCACTGGCATCCAGGGAGATAATTGCAGATACAGTTGAAAGCATGGCCCAGGCACATCAGTTCGATGCCCTGGTGCTCATACCAACCTGCGACAAGGTGGTTCCTGGAATGCTCATGGCAGCAGCCAGACTTGACATACCCGCAGTAGTGGTTACAGGCGGTCCAATGATGCCAGGGCAATTCCAGGGCAAACCTGTGGACTTCATAAATGTTTCTGAAGGTGTTGGTGCAGTTTTATCCGGTAAAATGACCCAGGAAGAACTGGACGAGCTTGAAAAATGTGCATGTCCAGGCGCTGGATCCTGCGCAGGTTTGTTCACTGCCAACACCATGGCCTGCCTTACAGAGGCCCTGGGAATGAGTTTAACAGGTTGTGCAACTGCACATGCTGTTTCTTCAAAGAAGATGAGGATTGCAAAGGCTTCGGGAAGGAAGGTAGTTGAACTTGTGGAGAAAAACATCACTCCCTCCATGATAATGACCCAGGAAGCATTTGAAAATGCTGTGGCCGTGGATCTGGCCCTTGGAGGATCAACCAACACCACCCTCCACATCCCTGCAATTGCAAGTGAACTGGAGGACAAGGGTGTAAAGGTCAACCTGGATCTCTTCGATGATCTGAGCCACAAGATCCCCCACATAACGTCCATCAGACCTGGTGGACCCCACAGAATGCTGGACCTTGAAAATGCAGGGGGAGTACCCGGAGTTTTAAGTGTTTTAAAGGATAAGATACATTCAGATGCCCTGACGTGCACAGGTAAAACCATTGGAGAGAACATTGAAGATGCAGTGGTCGCAGACCATGAAGTGATAAGGTCTCTGGACAATCCAATACATGAAGAAGGAGGAATAGCTGTTTTGAAAGGAAATCTTGCACCAAATGGATCTGTTATTAAAAGGGGGGCAGTTGACCCTGACATGATGGAACATGAGGGGCCTGCAAAGGTCTTCAACAGCGAAGAAGAATGTGTGGATGCCATCTCATCTGGCCAGATCCAGGAGGGAGACGTGATCGTTATCAGATACGAGGGTCCTAAGGGAGGTCCTGGAATGCGTGAAATGCTCAGTCCAACCTCTGCAATATCAGGTATGGGACTGAAATCAGTTGCACTTATAACCGATGGAAGATTCTCTGGAGGTACAAGGGGGCCATGTGTTGGCCATGTTTCTCCAGAAGCAATGGAGAACGGCCCTATAGCTGCAGTGTGCAACGGAGACATTATTAAAATAGACATTCCAAGCAGGAAGCTTGAACTCCTCCTGGAGGACGATGAGATCAAAAGCAGGATAAAAGAGAACCCCAAACCTGAAAGGAAGGTTAAGGGATGGCTTTCAAGATACATGAAGCTTGCAAGTTCTGCTGATAAGGGTGCAATTCTAAGGTAATCTACCTTGAGGGTGTAAAAATGTCCAGTACCAGGGAAATAATAAGTTATATTGCAATCATACTCATTGGAGTAATTATTGCCCAGCATATGAACGTTGTTGTTTCAGGGAGCATGGAACCCGTTTTTTACAGGGGAGATGTTGTAGTCATAGAAAAAACCAGCTTCTTAGGCTTGCAAGAAGTAAATCCTAACAATTTGAACGTTGGAAACGTTGTAATTTATAAGGCCACCTGGTTCAACGAACCTGTTATACACAGAATCATCTACAAGGGATATGACTCCAACGGCGAGCTCTACTACATAACCAAGGGTGATCATAACTCTGTTCAGGACCCTGCTGCTGTCTACCCGGAACAGGTGGAGGCCAAAGTTGTAACTACAGGCAGCAGCCTGTGGATAATACCTAAGGTTGGGTACATAACCCTCTGGATCAGGGGATTATAAAATTAAATAGCAATTTTTTTTTAAATTAGATGCTATTTTTTATGTTTTAATTTTTTTTAGGGTAATGGACTTTGTAAGATAAAGGATTTTTTATAAAATAGGTTTTATAATAAAACAAGATTTAGTGAAGCTAATTGTGAAGTTAATTTATAGTCAGGTGAATTTTATGTACAGAATACTGAAAAATGAAGCAGCAGAATCATTGAAAAATGCTATCCATGCATTGGGCTGGGAAATACCTGAAAATATCAGGATAGAGGAACCTCCTAATCCAGAAATGGGGGATATTGCAAGTTCAGTTTCATTCCAGCTTGCAAAACAGCTTAAAAGATCTCCAATGGAGATAACCAGGGACATACTGAATGAAATTGAATTACCCTCCATATTCAACAGTGTTGAATCCAAGGGTCCCTACATGAATTTTTTCATAAACTACGATAAGTTCTCAAAGATGGTTCTGGAATCTGTGGACGATGATTATGGAACCTTCAAACCAAAAAACAGGAAAATAATCCTCGAGCATACTTCAGCAAACCCGAACGGACCTTTACACATAGGACATATACGTAACTCAATTATAGGTGATTCTCTAGCCAGAATATTGAGAAAAGCAGGATATGAAGTTGAAACCCAGTACTATGTCAACGATATGGGCAGACAAATAGCCATGATAGTCTGGGGCCTCTTAAACATGGACTACAAGATGGATCCTGCAGGAAAACCCGACCATGAGATTGGAAAGTTTTACTTCCAGGTTAATGAAAAGCTACGGGCCGATCCCGAACTAAAATCTGAGATCAACACCATACTCAAGAGGTACGAGAAGGGAAAAGAGAAGGAGCTTCAGGAACTTTTCAAGCACGTTGTTGAAAAATGTATCGAGGGAATAAAAATCACCTCCAGACGTTTGAACATCAACCATGATGTTTTCACGTGGGAAAGCACCTTTGTAAAAAATGGAGACGTTTCAAACATCCTTAAATCCCTTGAAGGACGTATCAAGAGAAATGAGGTCCCATACCTCGACCTCAACGAGTATGGCATCGAAAAGGAGCTCATACTCACAAGATCCGATGGAACGTCACTCTATGCCACAAGAGACATAGCTTACCACCTCTACAAATCAAAAAACTTTGATGAAATCGTTGATGTCCTGGGATCAGACCATAAACTTGCTGTGAAACAGCTGAGCATTGCAGTGAAGCTCCTGGGAGGTAAAGCACCGCACGTTATATTCTACGAGTTCATAACCCTGCCTGAGGGTTCCATGTCCACAAGGAAGGGTGTTTTCATAAGTGTTGATGAGCTCATTGACGAGGCTGTTAAACGCGCCAAAAAAGAGATGAAAACGAGAAGGCCGGAACTGACAGAAGAGGAAATGGATTCAATTGCAGAGAAGATCGGTGTTGGGGCCATAAGGTACTACATAGCAAGGCTTTCCCCTGAAAAACACATAGTGTTCAAGTGGGATGAGGCTCTGAGCTTTGAAAGAGGCTGTGCATCCATACAGTACTCCCATGCAAGGGCCTGTAAGCTGCTTGAAAAGGCAGGATGCAAGCTTGGAGAAGCTTCTTTAAGGGAGGTTCCTGATTGGAGACTTGAGGATCCAGCAGAAATTGAGCTTGTAAAAACCATGTCCAAGTTTTCAAGTGTTGTAGCAGAGTCAGCAAAAACGAGAAGGGTTCACAACCTTGCACAGTACGCCCAGGATCTTGCAGGGGCTTTTAACAAGTTCTACAAATCAGTTCCTGTTATTGAATCAGATAAAGAAGCATTAAGGCTTGTTATTGTTGATAAGGCCAGGATAACCATAAGAAACTGTTTGGAGCTCATGGGTATCGATGCACCCCTTTCAATGTAGTTTGAAATCTGATTTTCTCCATTTCTCATTTTTCTCATTGCCCTGAACCTTTTTTAATCAATTATGTCAGTAATTTAAATTTCTGCCAAATTTAAAATTCTTTTTGAAAAAAGAGTTATTCTAAGAATGGACATTACTAAATAAGTATAAATAAATTTTAGGATTTTAAATTGAAATTTTAAAAGTGAAACTTTAAAAAAAGGTTTAAAAAAGTTTTAAAATGGTGTATTTGATTAAATGTGCAAAAAAATCAAAATATTTAAAAAAAATACTTAAAAATAGGGGTAATTAGGGATAATCTAAAAAAGATTAAGTATTTAAAAACTGTTTAAAATAAAAAAAACTGTTTAAAAACTTAAATTTAATGTATCAGTTAAATGTATCAGTTAAAGGACCTGTGTATCATTCCTTTAAAAGCTCGTAGAGCACTGCTTTCTGTGCGTGCATCCTGTTTTCTGCCTGGTCCCATATAACAGATTGGGGACAGTTTATCACCTCATCCGTTATTTCCTGACCCCTGACTGCAGGCAGGCAGTGCATAACTATTGCATCGGGTTTTGCCATTTTTAAAAGGTCCATGTTGACCTGATAATCCCTGAAATCTTCCATTCTTTCTGAGGCATCTTTCTCATCACCCATGCTAACCCAAACATCGGTGTATATAACATCTGCATCCTTAACTCCCTCTGAAACCTTACTGATTATCTCAAGTTTGGATCCTGATTTTTGGGCGTAGCCTTGAGCTTTTTTAAAGATTGCAGGGTTGGGTCCGTATTTTTCAGGACACACAACAGTCATGTCCATTCCAACAAGGGCTGCTGCAAGAAGCAGAGAGTTGCAAACGTTGTTACCATCTCCAACAAAGGCCATTTTAACCTTGAAAGTGTTTTTCTTCTCATGTATGGTTAAAATATCTGTCAGTGCCTGGCAGGGGTGTTCTAAGTTCGTCAAACCGTTTATAACTGGAACATTGGAGTACTCTGCAAATTTAACAACATCATCATGTTCTTTGGCCCTTATCATGACGCCATCAACGTATCGGGTCATTGCCCTTGCTGTGTCTTCCACTATCTCCCCACGGCCCAGCTGAAGGTCGCTTGCAGACAAGTAGAGGCCGCTGCCTCCAAGATGGAACATGGCCACTTCAAATGAAACCCTTGTTCTGGTTGATGCCTTCTCAAAGATCATGGCCAAGGTCTTACTTTTAAGTGGTTGGCCCATTATTGGGTCTTTTTTAAACTTTTTTGCCTGTTCAAGTAATTCAAATATGTTATCTTCTGCATCTGTAATTGATAAAAGATGTTCCATAGTATCCCTCTCCAAAAAAAATGTGATGTTGTATTTTAGATTTTAGACCAACTGTTCTTAAAAAAACACTTTCTTGATCTTTTAAATTAGCTTTTTCTAAATAGATGTAAATTTTCTCCCACAACTAACAAGAAGCACATTTTTACGTCCATTAAGTTATTGAATTGACCCACTTAACCTTCCATTGAATTTGAATTCTATATTACGGGTCAATGTTATTATCTATTAACACTGCACAAATTAAGTTTACTGTTGAATTTTTACTATTGAATTAATCCGTATTGGATTAATATCTAATGAAATTTACTACCTTACCCTCAGATAGTTATTGTCCTGTAAGGTCAATTAATTGATCTTAATTGATCTTAAGTGATTAAATCTGGTTTTAAATGTCTTTAAACCCTTAATCAGATCAATTTCTTAACCAGCTAACTTTAATATGGGTCTATCGAATCTTAAATTTTTTATAAGTTATTCTACAAGTTAACTGGTTTTATCAAGTTGACTAATATTTTTTTAAATTTGTTTGTTGGTTATGGTAGTTAAAGCTTGCCCACAACCAACAGTATTCCATTATAAATTTCTTGTTTTTATATCGCCCAACGCCGTGCCTTTCTAATAATCCCGATCCATGTTTTAAATTAAATGTTGCCCTGTCTAATCTGCTCCATGTGCCTCATTCTCTTACCTATGAGATCAGCGGTACCAACGTCTGAACGGTGGTAAACATCACCCTCCACGTAGGATGTGGCTTTCTCACAGATTTCTTCGGCTTCTTCTATGGTTTCTCCAATTCCAACGAGTCCGAGTGCCCTTGAGGAGGAGGTGTATATTTTATCATCATTCTGATCCACGGCGGCGTAGTAAACAATTGCTCCTGCATCGTTTATTTTGGCCTCGTCAACCTCAATCACCTGATTGGATGCTGCAGTTTCAGGGTACCCCCTTGGAACCACGTACTTACAGACTGTTGCTTTGCTCTCAAAGTCTACTTTTTTGAGTTTGCCATCAACTATGTTTTGGGATACTTCCACGAAGCTTGAGTTTAGAAGTGGGAGCACGTTCATGGCTTCAGGATCCCCGAACCTTGCATTGTACTCAACTAGCCTTGGTCCGTCTCTGCAGAGCATGAACTGGCCGTAGAGAATTCCCCTGTATGGCCCAACCTCATTTTTGATGGCCTTCACGGTTTTCTCCATTATTTTAACGGATTTATCGTAGTCTTTTCTGTTTAAAAATGGAAGTAAACCATCTTTGTTGGAATATGATCCCATTCCACCAGTTATTGGGCCTTTATCTCCCTCATAGGCACTTGGATGGTCCTGGGCAGCTGGCATTGGTACAACGTGTTTTCCGTCCACAAAGGCCTGAACTGTGAATTCTTCACCCAGGAGCCTTTCCTCTATCACAACTCGGGGGTGGCCTCCGATCTTGTTGTCAATTATTTCTTTAACGTAGTTTTTAGCTTCATGTGCATCTTCAAGGTGTTCTCCCATGATCTTAACGCCCTTTCCCCCTGTCAAGCCCACTGGTTTTATTACAACTTCCTTTCCAAAGTCGTCTATAAATTTTCCAGCGTCCTGAGCATCATCAAAGACCCTGTACACAAGGGATCCTGGTATTTTATGTTCTTCAAATAGGTTCCTCATGAAGGATTTGTCTGTTTCTATCCTGGCTGCTTCCTTAGTTGGGCCAACACATCCAATACCTTCCTCCTGGAGTGCGTCAACTATACCCATCTCAAGGGGTGCCTCAGGCCCTATCACAGCCACGTCTATTTTGTTTTCAAGGGCGTAGTTTTTAACGGCCTCCACGTCTTTCTCGCTTAAAATCTTGAATTTTGATATCCTGGATATTCCAGGGTTTTTTCTGCTCATTATTGAGTGTAATTCGGCGTCTTCTCCTATCGCCCTGCATATTGCATGTTCCCTTGCTCCCGTTCCTACAACAAGAATTTTCATGTAAAAGTCCTCCTACTCTAAATCTATAAATCTTACCCCTATAAAAAGGAGGGCTAAAAATTTATGATCGCTGGAACTTAAAGGTTGGATTTTCCCATAAAAAACACTTTTTATTTATAAGTTCAAAAAAATTCTTTTCTTATAGTTTGTACAGTTTCTTTTCTTATAGTTTGTACAGTTCAAAAATAGTTTGTACAGTTCAAAAAAAATTGGAGACCAGATTTGAACATTGATCTTGAAAAAAATTCATGAAGTAACACCATGAACCAATCAAAAAAAATAAAATTAAACAAAAAATATTTAAACAATAACCTACCTTAACCAGTTAGTTTTTATTCTAGTTTTTTTCCGGCTTCTGGTCCTGGTTTTACTGTGTATGTTTCTTGGATTTTCATTAGTATGGCTGCTTTGGGTTTGAGTTTGGTCATTGCGTTTTCTCCCCATTCTGTTACTTCATCGAAGTATTTGCCTGATGTGAATATTTGGACTGTGCCTTTGAACTGGTAAGGGCATTTGGCTGCTTCTTTAGGTATCAATGCCATCTTAGGATTTTCCTCCAGATTCTTACGCGTCTTATCCATAAAGTTATCCGCAATCAAAATAGTCTCATCATCCAAAGGCCTTGCAAAACCAATAGGAACCACATTAGGAACACCAACACTACTAGACGTCGCAACAAAAACCAAATCATCCCTCAAAACATCCAAAACATCACTACTCAACTTCACAAAGATCACCTCTTTTATCTACCTTTGGTTTATCTAATTCTTGTTACTGGATAAAACCTCAAACAATATATGTTTTTGGTTTATGGGTTAATTTTTTGATTATAGGTTAACTATCCCCCTTTAAGGGTGCCATCCCTAGAAAATTTGAAGATAGAGTTTAATGGGAAACAGTTGACAAAGAAAAGTTACACCCGTTTTTATCATGGGGAGTGAACTACGACAAAAGATAATATATACTTCCACGCCTAAATCATGAGATTATAGACACATGAATATTTTCCATGTGAGTAGAGTTAATTAAAAAGTAAGGAACTAAAGGTGTTTTTATGAAGGGCAGTGAAGCCATAATCAAATCACTAAAAGATCAGGGTGTGGATGTTGTTTTTGGGTATCCTGGGGGAGTTTTACTTCCACTCTACGATGTCATCTACAGCTCTGATCTAAAACACATACTGGTAAGACATGAACAGTGCGCAGCTCATGCAGCTGACGGATACGCTAGGGCATCTGGAAAAGCCGGTGTATGTATTGGAACATCTGGACCTGGGGCCACAAACCTTGTAACAGGAATTGCAACTGCATACATGGACTCATCCCCCGTTGTAGCTATTGCTGGACAGGTTTCAACACCACTCATAGGTAACGATGCATTTCAGGAGGTTGACACCATTGGCATGACCATGCCCATCACGAAACACAACTTCCAGGCCATGCACGCAGATGAAATACCTGGAATGATAAAATCGGCCTTTTACATAGCAGAAAGCGGACGTCCAGGCCCAGTTGTTCTGGACCTTCCAAAGGATGTTCAAGATGAAGAGTTCGACTTTGAGAGCGCTCCAAGCATGGAACTTCCAGGTTACAAACCAACCAAACGGGGACACCCCCTCCAAATCAAGAGGGCTGCAGAACTGATCCTGCACGCCCAAAAACCTGTCATACTTGCAGGCGGCGGTGTTATCCTTTCAAGTTCATCAGAAGAACTTTTAAAGCTTGCAGAGATTACAGGCGCACCTGTAACAACCACACTCATGGGGAAAGGTGCATTTCCTGAAGATCACCCACTTTCCCTTGGAATGCTTGGTATGCATGGTAAACAGGTTGCTAACTTCACAGTGGATGACTGTGACTGCCTCATTGCAGTGGGATGCAGGTTCTCAGACAGAACAACTGGGTCTATCCCTCTGTTTGCCAAAAATGCTAAGATCATTCACATAGATGTTGATCCAGCTGAAATTGGTAAAAACGTTGATGTAAACGTTCCAATTGTTGGAGATGCCAGGATCATCCTGCAGAGCCTCATAAGGATCCTTTCTCAGCATAAGACACCTGCAATGGAGGCCAATGCAGCCTGGACCCGGCACGTAACCAAACTCAAAAACGCGTTCATACCGCGTCTTTCATTTGATGATATTCCATTAAAACCTCAACAAACTATAAAAGAGATATCAGAGGCAATCACAGATGACACAATTGTTACAACAGATGTTGGCCAGAACCAGATGTGGATGGCCCACTATTTCACATCCAAAATTCCAAGAACCTTCCTTTCATCGGGCGGGCTTGGGACCATGGGATTCGGATTCCCTGCTGCAATCGGTGCCAAGGTTGCAAAACCCGAAACAGATGTTGTTGCAGTCTGTGGGGATGGAGGCTTCCTCATGGTCTGCCAGGACCTTGCAACGGTGAAGGACTACGATATACCTGTCGTTATCTGTGTTCTTGACAACAGGTACCTTGGAATGGTTGCACAGTGGCAGAAGCTCTTCTACAACAACAGGATATCGCACACCAAACTTGGAGAAGTGCCAGACTTTGTCAAACTCGCAGAATCATTTGACATCAGAGGTGAAAAGGTTGAAAAACCAGGAGAACTACGTGAAACCCTTAAGGATGCACTTAGATCTGGTGAGCCTGCACTCATAGATGTTGTAATAGATCCAGATGAGATACTTCCAATGGTACCACCGGGACGCGGCCTCACAGAGATAGTCGGTGAGTACAAGGTTGAAAGGGAGTATTCGGGCGAAATTCCATACAAGCAGAGCTCCAAAGTGGAAGGTGATTGAGATGGACAAACAGAGGACCCACATAATAAGTGCCCTTGTACTTCACAAACCAGGTGTTCTCCAGCGTGTTTCGGGACTTTTCACAAGGAGAGGATTCAACATAGAGAACATCACCGTTGGAACCTCTGAGCAGGAGAACATGGCCAGAATGACCATAATTGCTCGGGGCGATGAGAAGGTGCTGGAGCAGATAACCAAACAGCTGAACAAGCTCATAGAGGTCATAAAGGTCAGGGACCTTGACCCTGAAAACACAGTTAAACGAGAGTTATGCCTTATCAAGGTGTACACCCCCACAGAGAGGGTGAGATCAGAGGTTATCCAGTATGCAAATATTTTCAGGGGACGTATAATTGATGTGAGCCCTGAAAGTCTTACAATAGAGCTTACAGGTGCACCAGACAAAATAGAAGCCCTTTTAGATCTAGTAAGGCCATTTGGAATAAAAGAAGTAGCTAGAACAGGCCCTACAGCAATATCAAGGGGTTCAAAAACTATATAACTCCATTTTTAGTGATAAATCAGGATTTAAATATTTTTAGATCTTCAAGTATCCTTAAACTATTTAATTTTTCTTTTATTTTTTATTTAGTTATTTTAAACTTATTAAACCTGATACCTGGTTTAAACTACCCTTTAACATGGCCATGACAAACTTTATAAATCAATTCCACGTAATATTAGACCATTGATTACTTTTGAAAACCAACCAGTTTTAGGACTCATTGGTATTACAAATTAAATTTATCACAATTTTTTAAAGGAGGAGGAGAACTTATGAAGATGTACTATGAAAAAGACGTTGACACAAACGTCTTAAAAAATAAAACCATCGCAGTAATAGGATACGGAAGCCAGGGGATGGCACAATCCAGGAACATGGCAGACAGCGGATTAAACGTTGTTGTTGGACTTAGAAAGGGTGGGAACTCATGGAAAGCTGCATCAGATGATGGTATGGAAGTTATGAGTGTTGAAGATGCTGCAGAACAGGGTGACGTTATACACGTACTCATACCTGACGAAGTCCAGGGTAAAGTCTACCAAAAATCCATCAAAGACAAAATGGAAGCTGGAAACACCATATCATTCTCTCACGGATACAACATACACTACGGTTACATACAGCCCCCTGAAGACGTCAACATAACCATGATAGCTCCAAAGGGTCCAGGTTCAATGGTAAGACAGACCTACCTTGAAGGATTCGGAGTTCCAGGACTTGTTGCAGTTGAAAGAGACGCAACAGGAAATGCCCTACAAATAGCCCTTGCAATGGGTCAAGGATCTGGATTTACAAGAGGAGGAGTTCTTGAAACAACCTTCAAAGAAGAAACAGAAACAGATCTATTCGGTGAGCAGGCAGTACTCTGTGGAGGAGTTACAGGACTCATAAACGCAGGTTTCCAGACCCTTGTTGAGGCAGGTTACCAGCCAGAGATTGCATACTTCGAAACATGCCACGAGATGAAGCTCATAGTTGACCTAATCTACAAGAAAGGATTCGGCAACATGTGGCACGATGTCAGTAACACAGCTGAATTCGGTGGCCTCATGATCAGAGATCGTATTATAACAGATGAAACCCGTAAAGAAATGAAACAGGTTCTTAAAGAGATTCAAACAGGTAAATTCGCAAAAGAATTTGCAACCGAAAACAACGCAGGAGCTCCAATGCTCAAAAGCCTCAGGAAAATTGAAGATAACCTTAAGATCGAAAAAGTCGGTGCAAAATTAAGGAAAGCCTGTGGATTACAGAAGGACGATTAAAACTCCTTCATTTTCTTATTTTATTCTTTAATTCTATCAGTTTTATCTGATTCTACTAGTTCTATTTCACAACTGTTTTTAACAGCTTTTTTTTTACTTGTTGACTTTTTAAACTTTTTTTACTTCTTGAACTTCAGGATACAATATTTTTTGATAACTCCATCACTGTGCATAAAAAGTAGATCAACATTCGAAAGATTTGATAAAGTGCAGTTTAATGATACCATAGACCTTCAAACAACCCTGAGGCTCGCGGAATGCAGTTTGCATTCTTAGCAGCGGCTTTTATAATTTTTGTAGGGTTTTTATTATTCCTATTCATCAAGCCTCCATCCATGGACTGAAACTTTGTACTTCTTTAAACTTTGAGCTGTTATGCCTGTTATTCTACCTTTTAATCAGATAAACTTAATAACTGCCTGAGAGATACTGAGCCCAAGGATCGTTGAACAAAACAGGGAGATTTTTTTATGGTTTTTGTGGGTATGGATCATGGAACAACAGGAGTTTCATTTACAGTGTTAACTGCCGAACCAGTACATTTCAAGATTGGGAGGGAAGAACTTTCTTCTGGAAAAGTATCGGCCCTTGAAGAACTATCAAAAAGGGTTGATCTTGAATCAATAGACCTCATGGCCATAACCTACGCCATGGGTGATGGGATCAGCGAAATAACCCCACTCAAAATGGTGAAAAACCATGGGATACTTGATATTGGGGGAGCAGGGAAGGTTACAGGTGGCGGAACAGCAGTCTACGATGAAATAAAGAAATCAGGAATTCCCACGGTTTTAATTCCAGGGCTCCATAAAAACACCCCCTGCCTTGACCCCAGGTTTCAAGCTGCTTACTCCCATGCTGCAAGCCCTGAAAAAATCAGCATAACCTACAATGCCTACCTTGAGACTGGATTTGAAAACATGATAGTTTCAGACATCAGCTCCAACACTGTAACCATGCTGGTGGAGGACGGAACAATAAAGGGTGCCATGGATGCATGCGTCGGTGCAATGGGAACCATACATGGACCTTTAGACCTTGAAATGATAAGGGACATAGATAACGGCTTCAGAACTGCCAATGAATGCTTTTCAAATGCCGGGGCTGTTAAGGTGGCAGGTGTTAGCACCAAAGTGGCCAGGGCCAAGGATGAGATCCTCAAGATGTACGTTGAGGGGAACAGGAAGGCAGAGCTCGCCTTCAAAACTATGGTAATGACCATAAACATGGAGATATGGGGCCTTGCAGGTATTGCAGATAAAGTTGATGGAATCGTGCTCACAGGTTCTGTAGGATCCATGCAGAAACCCATCGATGTTTTTGGGATGATAAAAGAAAATGTCCAGGATATTGCCCCGGTTTCAAGTCTTCCCGCAACATCTGGTTCCGTTGGGAGTGCTCAGATAGCTGAAGCTGTTTTTAAAGGGGAAAAAGAGATTATGGGTATCAGGGTCAGGAATTGAGATTCTTTGATTCCCCTTTGAGGAGTTTGCAGGTTAATAACCATTCCGTGTTTCTACAGTAGAAGTATTTTTTTAGAGAGGATCATTTCAAGTGTATCTAACGAATCCTTGAGGTTCTACTGTAGAAAAATTTTACGTCTATACGAAACAGATTCATGACACATCGACCTCAACAAGCTTCCTGTATAACAATTTTATATACAAAATTGAACAAATATATTACAAAATGGGGTTAATTTTGGTATATGTTCAAGGGGTTGCATGTGCTCTGCAACCGAAGCGTTCCAAATCCCAGTATAAACGGCAATCAGTACAATTTAGCTCCATTCTATCAAATGTTAAATAATGAGGGGGATGTAAAAATATGGTGAAAGTTGAATACACCGCGGAGAACGTTGCAAAATGCCAGTGCACAAGCTGTCCAGTTCAGGCCGAGAGTGAGTGCTTCAAGGGCAGGCTGAGGAGGATGCAGGAGATGATTTCTGAAGATGTGGACATTGCTTCCATAATAGAAGCAGAAAATGTTCCTGGACTCTACTGTTCAACTGGAAAAGCCAGCTGTACAGATCTGGATGCCCACCAGATATGTAAGTGCGGTGAATGCCCAATATGGACAGAATATGGACTTAACAAAGGTGAACCAGGATCTTACTTTATGTAGGGACGGTGCCGCAAGGTAAAAACTCACCCAATTTTTTTTGAAGCTACTACTTTTGTACTTTTTTTACGTGCCTAGCTTACAGAAATTTCTTTTAGAAATTGAGATTATGGATCAGGCGCTATTCTTACCCAATTCATCTTAAAGGTTAAGTGTTATAAGTTAACTAACCTAAAATAAGTAGTGTAATGTTTTTTTGGGTAAATTATCAAAAATATAGATTTAAGTAGATTAGTTAAGTAGGATGACTATTTAGATAGGTGCCTAGATAGTTTAGCCTAGCTTTTCTTCAAAAACGTGTGATTTTATGAAAAGGATCCTGTGGTACTTGATAGCTGGTAGTAGGGGTGGTGTTAATCGGGCCAGAATAATTAAATCCCTGCATGAAAGGCCTTACAATATTAATCAGCTTTCTAAAGAGCTTGATTTGGATTATAAAACCATTAAACATCATATAGATACTTTAGAGGATCATGATATCATATTTAACTTCACTGGAAAAAAGAAGTATGGTGCAATGTACTCTTTGTCAAACAGGATGGAGGAAAACTACTCCATATTCCTGGATATTTTAAATAAAATGAAGTGAGAAAAAAATTTAGTTAACTGCAAAATAGGAGTGATGAGATGATAGGGGGACAAGACCTGGGAGGACTGACAAACTCAGGAACATCCGGATCACAGGTATCCGGACCATTACCCGGAGGGTTAGGACCTGGAATTGACAATTCCCAGATTATAAACGGTGACATTACAATCGGAATCTTGAACATGGTTCTTTTGTTGATTCTGCTGTACATGTACTTTAAAAGTTACAAGAGCTTTAGATCTAAGTTCACCTTTGGACTCCTTACATTCGCCATGCTCTTCTTCATACAGAATCTCCTCTTCACAGCATTCCTTCTAACACAGGAAGGCTTCAGAGGGCCGGGAATGGGTATTCCAATATTTTTCCTGAACATACTGGAATTTTTTGCCCTCTCTGTACTGATATGGGTAACCATGGAGTGATATGGTAACCCGAGATTAGTCCTTAAAAATAAGAGGGAGTACTTTAAAAAGGAGCCGTTTCAGAGGATCTCACTATTTAACTGCCACTTGTCTCTATCCAAGTCCCATGGATCTAAAATTAGCTCTGAAACTGCTTTTAATTCCATTAAAGCTACATGTTCAAAACAAGTTTTTTTGTGAAATTAAATTCGGTTTTAGCTTTTTACGGCTTTTTAACCCTTCACTTTTAACCCTTTTACAAAAAATGGTTTTTACAAAAAAGTGTACTGAGGTAACAGATCTTTAAACTTATTTTTCTTAATACTTCTTTGCTGGGTCGTTCAATATTGCATAAACGAAAAATCCAACAACGAAAAGTCCTAACAATATTTTATAAATTTTAACTCCCCCAAAATGTTTTGTGAAATCCAACAGATATGAATATATATTCAAAATATATAAAATTAGCCCTTAAAAATATAGAAATTAAAAGTAGCCCAGGAAATATTTTAATCCACATTCTAAAATCCACATTCTAATGTACCATGAGAAGATTTTAAAAAAGATTTTAAAAAAATAAAATCCTAAAAAATAAAAAGCTCCTAAAAACAGTTAAATAACCATTCAAAAAGATTAAAAAAGACTTCTGATTAATTTTTTTAAAACTTCTATTAATTTTTTAATCTATTAATTTTTTTAAAAAATAGTGCCATGGGAAAATCCCAAGCATTTATAGAAACATTTTTTTTCAGTTTAATCAAGCCATCCATCCATTAAATCTACATCTGCAGTGCAATCTAAAGATACTGGAGTTAAAGTGGCACATTTCTCCTTTTTAAGGGTGTGAACATCGGTGCCTTCAACATCATCCTCAACAGGATCCCCATCGATCCAGTAGTAAGGCCTTCCCCTTGGATCCAGCCTCTTCTGGATATGTATCCTGTACATACGGGTTCCAAGCCCTGTTAACCTTATTTCATCGCTCGTTGGTGAGGAAGGAATGTTCAGGTTCAAAAAATCAACACCCTCTGGAAGTCCCCGCTCCAGGATCTGCTTCGAAACCCTGTGCATGATATTCTGGGCGTGGCTGAAGTCAACGTCCACATGGCCGTCATGAAACTTTATTGCACCGCGCGTGACCTGGATGGAAACTGCGAGTGCAGGTATGCCATTTGCAGCTGCCTCCATTGCAGCACCTATGGTGCCTGAGGTTGTTAACTCAGACATTCCAAGGTTTTCACCAATGTTTATCCCAGATACAACGAGGTCCGGTTTTTCATCCGCAACCTCGTATATTCCTATGATCAAAGCATCTGTTGGTGTTCCTGAAACTGAGTATGCTGTGCTACCATCTGCAAGTTTAATTGTTGTGTACCTTATAGGTTCAAAAAGTGTTAAAGCATGACCTATACCACTTTGCTGACTTGCAGGGGCCACAACTTCAACCCTTCCCAGATCCTCCACAGCATTCTTTGCAGCCATGATCCCGGAAGAGTTGACGCCATCGTCGTTGGTTATGAGAATTTGCATGGACTTGCTTATACATCTCAACCTTGAAAAAGTTTACGCGGAAAGATACAAGTGTAAAGAGTTTTAAATATAAACTTAAAAATAGTAATAAGGATGGCCATGGTGAGAGTTAGGTTTGTTCACCTGTAATGTATCAAGGTGGTGGCGTTGGAAAAAAGTAGGTTGATGAGCTTCGTTGCAAAGGTAATGGAAGAGTCTGGATTTAAAGTTTACAAAAACTTCGAAACCTCAAGACACATCATAGATATTTATGGAGTTTTACCCACGATTTTAGGGGATATGGGGGTTGTAGTGGCCTGTAAAAACTACGATGAAAAATGGGATGTTGGTATTGATGTCGTTAAAGAAATGGAAATGATTGGAAAACTTCTAAAAGCATCCAAGATCGTTGTTGTCACAACCTCCCATTTCACGGACAACGCTACAAACTACGCAGCTAGAAGGAATATAAAACTCATAGACAAGGAGGGAATAATTAACCTAGCCAAAAAATTCTCCAAAAATGTGGCAGCTGAAGAAGAAGTTGATACCTATGAAGATGATGGTTTCGAAGATTACACCCCCTCATCCGGTTCAGGCCTTGTATCATCCCGTAGAAGAGGTAAATCCAGTCCAAATTTTGTAACATCCCTTAGAAGCGGTAAAAAACTGAGAAAAGTTCAAGGGGAGGCAGTTCTTCCCAGGATCCTGCCTAAAATTAAAATGCTCCTGGAAAACACCGTGGTTCTCATCATTTTTGTTTTACTTCTCTCATCCTTTGCAGCTTACTTAATAAGCTTTGGAACTAAGAACACGGCCATGCTTGGAGTCTCGAAAATACTGGTTGCTGCAATACTTTCATATGGAATTGTTTTGGGTGTTGAAAAGAATGGAACTATCATGCTTGTAAAGGGAACAACCGTTTTCTTCGCATCCATGATCATATACGCCATGCTTGTGGTGCTGCTTTAAGGATTGAAATAGGTTTGAGATAATCCTTTAATCCTTTAATCCTCTTAAAAAATGAATGTCTTTTTATAATTAGCAGATCCTTAAAAAAAGTGCTGTAAAAAAGGTTTAAAAAGGAGAGAATAGATCATGAATATCTATTTTTTAACGAAGAAAATCTTTTAATGAACCAGTATTTTAATAGGCCAGGTTAATAGACTGTTAGAACTTGAAAAATATGTTTAAAATAGATATGTTTAAATGGGCCGGAGGAGATTCGAACTCCTGATCACCTCGGTGTGAGCGAGGTATCATACCCCTAGACCACCGGCCCTACTGGAACAATTAAACTTAATAAAACCAGCGCTGAACTAATTTTAGTACTCTGTATACAAAAAATATGTCTGAATGGGCCGAAGGAGATTCGAACTCCTGATCACCTCGTTGTAAGCGAGGTATCATACCCCTAGACCACCGGCCCTACTCTTCCATGTATGGTCAGTTCTCTATATAAACTTTTTCCACGGTTTGGGATCTTAAGAAAAAAATGTCCCTGAAGATCCAAAGATCAAAAATCCGCAGTTATAGGTTCATTCTTTTCTTGGGGTGCCACATTAAATTTTCAAGAAATTTTTCAAATCAATCAAGCCCTACGCAATAGTTAAATTCTATTTTTAAGATTCCAAGGTACCCACTTTCTTTAACTTGAACGCTTAACATGCTGCGTGTTTTACAAACTATTTATTGAAGCATGCCCAAAATATGTTTGAATAGAAGTTAGAGGGATAACAATGGCATTCGATGAATCAGGGAAAATATGGTTTAATGGAGAATTAGTTGACTGGAAAGATGCAAAAATACACGTTCTATCTCATGTTGTTCACTACGGATCAAGCGTTTTTGAAGGACTAAGATGCTACAACACCGAAAAGGGTCCTGCGATCTTTAGATTGCGTGAGCATGCTCAAAGACTCATTAATTCAGGTAAGATTTACAGGATGGAAATTCCATACAACGTTGACGAACTTTCAGACGCAATAATTGAAACTGTGAAGGCGAATAGCCTCAAAGAATGTTACATAAGACCCATAGCATTCAGGGGTTACAAGGAACTGGGAGTTTATCCCATGAACTGCCCAATGGAAACTGTGATAGCAGCCTGGGGCTGGGGACAGTACCTTGGAGCGGAAGCCCTTGAGCAGGGCGTTGATATTGGTGTTTCAACCTGGAGACGTATGGCTCCCGACACCATGCCCAACATGGCAAAGGCCGGTTCAAATTACATGAATTCTCAGCTTGCAAAGATGGAATCAGTGATGAATGGCTACGATGAGGCCATAATGCTGGACTATCATGGCTTTGTTGGAGAGGGGAGTGGTGAAAACATATTCGTAGTTAAAGACGGTACCATCTACACGCCTCCAGTATCCTCATCCCTGCTCAGTGGAATCACAAGGAATTCCATAATACAGATGGCCAGGGACATGGGAATGGAAGTTAAAGAGAAACAGATGCCCCGTGAGATGCTTTACATAGCAGATGAAGCCTTCCTAACAGGTACAGCTGCAGAGGTTTCACCAGTCAGATCCGTTGACAGGATCACGGTTGGTGCTGGTAAAAGGGGAGATGTAACTAAAAAAATTCAGGATAAGTTCTTTGATGTTGTTAACGCCAAATGTGAAGATGAACACAGTTGGTTGACCTTCCTGGACTGAGGGTTATTTCCTTTAGGTTATTATAAGTTATAACTTAAACCTTAAAAGTTATAAGTTATAATTCTTTTTTTGAACAGGTTTAATAAAGAAATCGATCAAGTCTAGTCATGTAACTAGATCAAGGTGATAAAAAAATGGACGTAATTCAAGCTATAATTTTGGGAATAGTCCAGGGTTTAACGGAGTTTCTGCCTGTGAGCAGTTCAGCACACCTGATATTCTTTCCATACATCCTAGGAACAAAGTCAAGCGTTGCATTTGACACTGTTCTCCACATTGGAACACTGGTTGCAGTTGTTTCATTCTTCTGGAAGGACATAGTGTCCATGATAAAGGCGTTGATATCAAGCATTCTCGACCTATTCAGAGGAAAGTTCATGGAAGGTGTGAAAGAAGATGTTTACAAACGTCTGGTATGGCTCCTTGTTGTGGGTACAATCCCGGCAGGTGTTATGGGAATAGCATTTAAAAGTGAGTTCGAAGCCCTCTTCAACTCGATCCTTGCAGTTGGATTTTTCCTGCTCATAACTGGTGTATTACTGTGGATGTCAGAACATTACAAACAGGGAAAGAAACAAGTTAAAGAAGTTTCATTCAAAAATGCCCTTGCAATTGGAATATTTCAGGGATTTGCAATAGCACCAGGTATATCCAGGTCGGGTTCAACCATAGCAGCTGGACTCTTCTCAGGACTCAACAGGGAACTTGCAGCAAGGTACAGCTTCCTGCTCTCCATACCCGCAATTCTCGGAGCTGCCCTTGTACAGGTTAATGACATAACAGCCCTTAACATGAGCCTCATAGCATTTGTAGCAGGTTTTCTTGCAGCGGTTGTGTTCGGTTACCTCGCAATCAAACTCCTCCTAAAAATAATAAAGGATTGGAGCCTGAACATATTTGCATACTACTGCTGGATCGTTGGAGCAGCGTCCATAATCATTGCAATGGTGCTGCATATTTAATGGAGATACTGTAAAGGTTTTGTAAAAAGCTTTTAACTTAAAAATCATCAAAGGTTTGAAACTAACGGGTCTTCAAGGACTGAACTTAATTTATTTGACTTCAATTTTTTTTATTTTAAATTTTTAAGTTTCATGAAGTCCTTCTATTTTTTTCAAAACATGCCCTCTTCAAAACCTTTTCTTTTTCAAAACATTTTTTTTATCGCTTTTTTATCCTTTATCTAAAATTATTTCATTAAAAATTGTCTTTTACTAAAAATTATTACTAAAAAAAGTAAATTTACTAAAATATTAAAAAATTAAGCTGTAAAATCAATGAAACCTGTAAAATCTGTAAAATCAACAAAAAATCTATGAAAGAATTAAAAAAATCTTTTTTGGGCCTGAAAACTGAAAAAAGGAAAAAAATCAGATACTCTCCTCTATTCTCCTTCTTATATCTGCAACAGCAACCCCTTTAAGTATCGCTGCCATCATGGCTCCACCAGCACCGACCCCCTCCTTTACAGCTCCGTTTGTGTAGTTTTTAAGCCCGCTTTCCGATCTTTCAAACTCGGGATCCACTGCAAACACGTTTGTTCCTGGAATCTGATTGGAAATGTAGTTTATATCTGCAGTTTTATCCTCTGCAACGAATATTGTGGTTGCAATTGGAAGATTTTCAAAGTTAAATTCTGGAACCGCCTCTTTAAGAACTGCACAGACTGCCATCATCTGAGTTCCCCCTGCAAGGGTTACAGGCACACTACTCCCAGCCGCAATTCCTGCAACCGCCGGTATCATGGGATCTCCAACTGCATCCACGGCCTTGAATGGCTCAGACGATAGATCTCCATCACTGAATCCTGCAGCAGCAAGGCCTTCATTCACAACCTGACGTTTAAGTTTTTTAGGATTTTCTGGGGTGCTTCCACTGATTTTACCCTTAACATCGTAACCCATGGCTGTTAAAACTCCAAAAGCCGTTGTTGTGCCTGCAGGAGTGCTCTCTCCAATTACAAGGTGGTCTGTGAGTCTTGAAAGTGTCTGACCAAGGAGTTTTCCCTTTCTAAATATTTCTTCACTCCCTAAAACTGCTTTACCAGTTCTTATGTCCTCTCCTGGTTTTTCATTCACATTGACGTATGGCAGGTTAGGTTTCACAGCTGCACCTGCATCTGCAACCATGAATGGAATTTCAGCAAGATCTAATGCTGCCTTGGTTATCACAGCCGGTGTTGGGGTTGCTGCACTTCCAACCATAGTTTGTGGTATCTCAGGCATGCACATGGTTTTCCCACACATCACCAGTTCAACATCAGCTGCAGGGGTGTAATCTGTAAGCTCAGGGCTTGCTCCTGCACCTGTTATTCCTGGAATCCTTGACGTTTTTGTGGTTGCAATCACGCAAACAAACAGGGGGTTCGTATTTCTAATTTTCTCGAGTACCTTTGATGATCCGTAACTTATAACATCCTTCATTGTTTACACCTTGATTAAACATAAGATTAAAATACAAATATTGAGGTAGGTAAATATAATTAATGATTACACTCTATTAATGACTACACTTTCTTAATTAATGGGTTACACTCTACTATTTGTAAGGTTTTGCTTTCCTTTGAATAAACTATCAAGCCAGATTAAGGAAATAAAAATTAAATGCTATAAGATCCAGATTCAATTATTTCTTTATCTCAAAAAAAGTTTTTCATGCAAAAAGGCGAGAATAACAAGCTAACAATAGAAAATAACAATTTAAAGACAAGGGAATATACATTCAAAGTGATAAAATTGATATGCATAGGAATAGAAGGAACTGCAGAAAAAACAGGTGTTGGAATTGTGGACTCTGAGGGTGAGATCCTCGCATCCCAGGGCAACCCTTTAATTCCTGAAAGCGGGGGAATACATCCAAGAGAGGCAGCTGAACACCATGCAGCCAACATAGTGCCTCTTATTAAAGCTTCACTTCACGAATCTGGCCTGGGCCTTGGTGATATTGATCTTGTGGCCTTTTCAAGGGGTCCTGGTCTTGGTCCTGCCCTCAGAACGGTTGCCACTGCTGCAAGAACCCTTGCACTTTCACTGAAAATTCCAATTGTAGGGGTCAACCACTGCATAGGCCACGTTGAAATAGGGAAGCTCACAACAGGAGCAGAAGATCCAGTAACTCTCTACGTAAGTGGTGGAAACACCCAGGTAATTGCCTTCGATGCAGGACGTTACAGAGTCTTTGGTGAAACCCTTGATATTGCAGCTGGAAACTGTATAGACCAGTTTTCACGTTCCGTGGGATTGGGACATCCAGGAGGACCAAGGGTCGAGAAGCTGGCACTGAAGGGAAAATATGTGAAGTTACCTTACACAGTTAAAGGCATGGACTTATCCTTCTCAGGGTTATTAACTGCTGCCGTGCGCAAATACGAGTCGGGAACACCCTTAGAGGACGTTTGCTACAGCCTTCAGGAAACTGTATTTTCCATGCTGGTCGAAGTTACAGAGAGAGCCCTGGCCCACACCAAGAAGAGGGAAGTGATGCTCTGCGGGGGAGTGGCAGCAAACACCAGGCTCAGAAGGATGCTCCAATCCATGGCTGAAGACCACTACGCAGAGTTTCACATGCCCCCAATGAAGTTCTGCGGTGACAACGGGGCCATGATTGCATGGATGGGCCAGTTAATGCACAAATACGGCCTTGTTAAGGGTATTGAGGATACAGAGGTTGTTCAGCGCTACAGAACAGATGAAGTTGATGTTCCCTGGATGAAAAGCTCCCAAAAACACCTGAAACTTCCTGAAGAAATACTTGAGAAGGGTGCAGAAGCCAACATTTACCCTGGAAACTGGATGGGCCATGAGGTTCTCCTGAAAAAACGGATCCCCAAAGGTTACCGTGTGAGGGAGATAGACCACCACCTGCGGAAAAAACGGACAAAAAGAGAGGCCAAACTTTTAAGTAAGGCAAAACAGTGCGGAGTTATAACACCACTTGTTTACGATGTTGATAAAAAAGAAAAAACCATTGTAATGGAGAAGGTCCCTGGAAAAACCGTTAAGGATGCTTTCAATGAACTGAAACTTGGAGGAGAGATGGATGTCTGCAGAAGGATCGGAGAGAACATTGCAAAGCTCCACAACTGTGGAATAATCCATGGAGACCTAACAACAAGTAATATGATACTTAAAGATGATAAAATCATTTTTATAGATTTTGGCCTTGGAAAAATTTCTGACTTGGTTGAGGACAAGGGGGTGGACCTCCTGGTCTTTAAAAGGGCAATTTCAGGCATCCACCATGAGATTGCAGGGAAATGTTTCGATTCCATTCTCCAAGGATACATGATAGCTGATGACTACGATGAGATCGTGGATAAGATCCAGGAGATTGAAGGACGGGGTCGTTATACCAATAACAATGATAAAAATTAAATTATTTTAAGGGTTACTTTTTGTTTAATTACCTGAATGATGATCCTGAATTTCAAGTTATTCTGTACTGGAACATCATTAAAAATAGTTCCAGAAAAATATTTTTAAATGATCATGCATAAGTTCTAAAAGTACGTAACAAAAATTACGCATAAAATCTAAAGAAGATATATGCTTAAACAGCGTATACGTGCTTAAAAAGTGAGTATATATTAAAAAGATGAGTATAATGGAATCTAAAAAAAATATCTTAAGATAATGGTCATGAAGGTTAAGATAGGGGTCATGAAGTACAGGTGTTTTCGATGAAGGTAACATTTATAACTGGTAACCAACACAAAGTAATAGAAGCCAAAGGAATCTTCGATAAGTTTGGCATCGAACTGGAGCATGCTAACCTCGGCTACCCAGAAGTCCAGGGAAATCTGGTGGATGTGGCAAGGTACGGTGCAAAGGATGCTGCAGGGCGGCTTGGACAACCTGTGATTGTTGAAGACGCTGGAATTTTTATAAAGTCCCTTAAATGGTTCCCAGGAGCTTATTCATCCTACATTCAGGAAACGCTTGGGAATAAGGGAATATTAAAGCTTATGAGTGATGTTGAAGACAGATATGCCGAGTTCAGGTCGGTTATTGGATACTGCACCCCCAAGTCCGAGCCCAAGACTTTTTTAGGCACTGTCAAAGGACGCATTGGTTACGAAGAAAAGGGAAACCACGGCTTTGCCTACGATCCCATTTTCTATCCAGAAGGCTACGATGAAAGCTTTGGAGAGTTAACCACTGAGGAAAAAAATGAATTTTCCCATCGCAGACGATCACTCGAGCAGTTTGCAGCCTGGTACAAGAAATTCAAACAATAAAGCGTGTGTTACATGCCACAATTATATTACTGGCTGACTAATGGTAATAATAAAGCATGAATTTCTCGTGAATTTCAAATTAAATGCAAACTAACATATTAGACCTAGTTTAATGACTAGAAGTAAATTTTTTTTAATAGGTGATTTAATGGCAAGAAAACCAGAATGGGTTGAATACTCAACAGAAGAGATAGAAGAACTGATCCTGAAGCTCAACAAGGAAGGAAATTCCACAAGTATGATAGGAATCATACTGCGTGACCAGTATGGAATTCCTAGTGTTAAAGCTGTAACAGGACAGAAAATAACAAAGATACTTGAAAAACACGACCACGGCCTCGACTACCCTGAGGATCTGATGAACCTCATAAGAAAGGCTGTTAACGTGAGGGAACACCTTGATGAAAATCCAAAGGACCTCCACACCAAGAGGGGTTTAAGGATCATTGAGTCAAGGATAAGAAGATTGGTCAAGTACTACACAAGGGAAGGTGTGCTTCCTGAAGGCTGGAGATATGATCCAAAAACAGCAGCACTCCTTGTTAAATAAGGCCGAAGAAGCCTGCGATTTACTTCGCAAACACCTTGAATCGGACCACGTTGTGAGGGTGATCTCCCACAACGATGCCGATGGAATCTCTGCTGCCGGGGTTATCTGCAATGCAATCTCCCGGCAGAAGGGAAAATTCCATGTTACAATAGTTCCAAGACTCAAAGAAAGTGTTATATCCAGGATAAGGAAGGAGAAGTACAAGCTTTTCGTTTTCTGCGACATGGGAAGTGCAAGCCTAACAGAACTTGGAAGGCTCAAGGGCGATGTAATAGTGGCGGACCACCACCAGACCATTGACAAAGAAGCCAAGTCCAGGGAAAACATGGTGCACGTGAACCCCCACCTCCATGGACTGGATGGTACACGGGATGTCAGTGCCTCTGGAGTTTCTTACCTCATTTCAAGGCCGATGAACTACCCTGAACTTGCAGGTCTGGCACTTGTAGGTGCCTTTGGAGACATGCAATGCGTTGGCGGAATGCAGGGCATCAACAAAACCATACTAAAAGATGGACTTGAAGCCGGGACTGTTGAGGTTAGAGAAGATCTAAAGTTGGCCAGGATGTCCCAGGAACCCCTCTACAGGGCAATTTCACACACATTCAACCCAGCCATTCCAGGTATATCAGCAGATGAAGAGGGATCAAGGGCCTTCCTTGAAAAACTCGGAATTTCTTATGGAGTGAAATTCAGGGAACTTGGAAATGAGGAGAAAGACATTCTTAAGGATGAGCTCATTAAGATAAACCCCAATGTGTTTGGCAATGTCTACTCCATTCCAAAGGAAGTTCCACAGCTCCGAAATATTGAAGATTACTCAAAACTGGTGGATGCATGCGGTAAAAACAAAAAACACGGAGTTGGATTGAGCATCTGTCTAGGAGACCGTGAAAAATCCCTTGAAGAGGCTGAAGCTCTCCTCGAGAGGTACCAGGACAACCTTGCCAAGGGAATTGGGTGGATAAAGAAAGAAGGTTCCACCAGCTTGAGGAACATCCAGTACATCTACACCGCTGATAAAAAAAGAAAACGTGTTATGGGCACAATTTCAAGTATAGGGCTGGAACTTGGCCTTTTAGATCCTGAAAAGCCTGTAATTGCACTTTCACGCATGGACAACCTGGTTAAGATCTCCGGAAGAACCACCCAGAAAGTAACTGGAAAAGGTGTGAACCTTGGATCTGCACTTGAAGCTGCATCAAAAAGCTTCGGAGGAACAGGCGGAGGACACAACATTGCAGCAGGTGCCGTTGTTCCCTACAAGAGCATGGAAAACTTCCTGCACCTGGTTGACGACATAGTTGAAACCCAGACAGGTTAAATTTTTTTTAAAACTAATTTTTTTTAGGAACTTGGTTGGGAATTAGAACCTGGTCGAAAATTAAATTTGTATCAGGCAGTGCTAAGAATTAAATTTTTTTTAATCAAGGTTAAACTGAAGATCTAGAATCCCTGACTCAGATCCTTGAAAATGATAAAAGTTATTTATTCAGGTTCTAAATTCTGTAAACAGCAACTATATTTTATCAATTTACCAATGATCTATTATAAATTAGGAATCTATTTTAAAGATACACAGCTAAAAAATGCAATTCATAACTCGTGATTCTCATGTACCTTACAAAAGAAGAAGAAAAAATGTACGATGGGGAGGAAGGCCCTGCCGTTGCAAAATGCATGGAAATACTCGTGGCCCTTGGAAACATATACAAGGCAGAAAAGCTTGTTGATATAACTTCAGCCCAAATATCTGGTGTTTCATACAAAACAATAGGGGACGCTGGTCTTGAATTTGTTGAGGAACTTGCAAGGGATGCCCATGTAAGGGTGCCCTCCACCCTGAATCCGGCAGGTGTTGACCTTAAAACCTGGAGGGAGCTGGGATTTTCTGAGGAATTCACCAGAAAACAGCTCAAGATCGTTGAAGCCTACCAGAAAATGGGAATTTCAACCACCTGCACGTGCACGCCCTACCTCGTTGGCAACGTTCCAGTATTCGGATCCCACATTGCCTGGTCAGAGTCTTCAGCAGTTTGCTATGCAAATTCAGTTTTAGGCGCAAGAACCAATCGCGAAGGCGGACCAGGAGCACTTGCAGCAGCAATCTGCGGAAAAACTGCAGAATATGGTTACCATCTGGACGAGGCCAGAAAAGCCTGTCTCCTGGTTGAGGTTGACGCTGACATTAAAAATTCGGACTACGGAGCCCTGGGATACCTGGTTGGACGCAAAGTTGGAGATGGGGTTCCCTACTTCAAACTTCAGAACTTGCCGTCAACAGACGAACTCAAATGGCTTGGGGCTGCACTGGCATCCTCAGGGGCAGTTGCACTTTACCACGTTGAGGGAGTCACCCCAGAATATAGAACTGCCTTAAATGGCGAAGTTGAACATGTGTCCATTGAAAGATCTGAAATTGATGAGGCACGTCAAAAACTTTCAACAACAGATAAAAAACCGGATCTTGTGTGTCTTGGATGTCCACACTCATCCCTCGAGGATCTAAGAAAGATAGCCGAGTTTGTGGTAGACAAGAAAATTAAAAACCAGCTTTGGGTCTGCACGTCCATATCTGTCAAGGCCGCAGCGGACAGAATGGGCTACACCCAGGTTATAGAAAATGCTGGGGGCAAAATCGTGTGCGACACCTGTATGGTGGTTGCACCCATTGAAGAACTTGGATTTGATGTTGTTGGAGTTGATTCTGCCAAGGCAGCAAACTACGTGCCCAACATGTGCGGTATGGATGTTGTGTTCAACGACTTTCAGAAGCTGATCGAATTTGAATAGGTATAAATTGTGATGAATAGTATAAAATTTGATTAGTAGATAAATGACTGGTTAAATAATTAGTAAATAGATGTTGAATTCATCCAATTCTTTTTTTTAAGAGTTGTTTTTTAATTTTTTTTTTAATCGACTTTATTTCCATTTAAAAGCCAGTTGATACTCTCATAATAACTTAACTTTCCATGGCACTGGCACAGGGAGAAGTCGTCTGGTGATTCTCCAGGACCGAGCTTGTAGTATCCATTACATCTTTCACAGACAAGGTAACCCGTTTTATGGGAATTCTCTTCCATCAAACGGTTAACTAGCAAGGATATGTCAGTTTTGAGGAGTTTGAAGTAGGTCATGAAGGCCCTTACAACGTCCTGATCGTTGATGTTCCTTCCCTGGGTTGCAGCGCTGCAGCATGTAACTAGAAGAATGAAAGCATCTTCACCATCCTGGAAGGCCACATCCTCAAGGTAACCAACAATTTCGTACCGTAAAAAATGTCTTATCTTCTTCAACTTCTCAAAAAATTGTTTGGTTTTCCTGCTTTCCCATTCAACACTGCTCAGTTTATAAAAGAAATCAGGTACTGGTTCAGGATCAACTTCATCGAACCTATCAAATGCAAGAACAACACGTTCATCTATTCTGCTGGAGTAAAGAACCTCCAAATCCTTTAAATACAAGTTTCTACCAATATCCCTGGAGTAAAAAAGCTCGAGAAACGGGTAAAGCCAGCAAAAATTGAAATAATCCACCATCGAGCCAGAGTGAGGATCTAAGTTCTCGTAGGCAAGATTTAAAAGTGGAGATTCTATTTCTCCTTTGTCATTTGACCTTTCGGCTGGTTCTTCCCAATTCTTGTATGCATCGAAAAATTTTTCATATATCCCAGATTTTTTCAAAGCCTTTAACTCAGAAATCAGGGCATCGAGGCCGTCAACATGATACTGCAACCTGAGTTCACCTATGGACCTCTCGGCAATGTCCCTGCTTGAGATACCAGGATCTTTTTTTGGGGGTGTCATTGTAACCACGAAACAATCTATTGTCAATGTATATGTTGTTCAAGATTTTATTACTTTTCCATATGATCTTCACCATGGCTTGGTACCAGTCTTTTGGTATCAAGGTTTCATGTTCAACAAGTAGATAAACTAAAAAGCTCATAAGAGATGCTTAGTGGTAGCATGGATATTGACAAAAAGATGTTAATGGCCTTATTGAAAATTTAAATGATCCAGACTGGGACGTGCGAAATTATATAGCAGATATTCTGGTTAAAATTGGAGAACCGGCCCTAGAACCCCTTATAAAAGCTCTGGAGAATGATGATCTTGATATCCGTATGGAGGCTGCAAGAGTTCTAGGTAGAATCGGAGACAAAAAGGCATTAAACGCGCTGATAGCTTCCCTGAAGGATGAAAACGTGAATTTCCGCAAGGAAGTGGCATCTGCAATCAACAAAATCATTGATAAAAGTAGAACACCCAAATGATTTTTTTACCGCTTTAAATAAGGTAAAATTAAATAGGATAAACTGTTTTCAAGCCCAAAATTTAAATGGATTAAAAAAAGGTAGAAGAACTAAGATTTCTTCCAACAAAGCAGTTGAAATAAAAAAAAGTCAAGATAAAATTATAAAATTATAGTTAAGAACGTAACTTATTAAACTTTTAGAATTATGTAAACCACACAGATAACCTTGATCAAACAGATAACCTTGATCAAAAATTCAAAAACTAATTTTCCATGATTTTGGAAAAAAATTAGTATAAAACCTTTGGTAATCAACTATAACTTGAAAATTATTGAACTTGAAATAATGGGGAAGAAAATAAGTGAAAAAAAATTCTTATCAAATAATTATTGAAATCCTTAATTATCTGGTAAGATAAATACATTCTCTTCTTAATTTTAAAAGATCTTTCTTCTTATTCTTAAGGTCATCAACTTCATGGAGTATTTCCGGGAGCTTGCCCTGTATGCACTCAACAGTTTTGTTGCGGTGTATCCATTCACAGTCCTCACAGCTCCAGACACCCTTATTTTTTATCCATCTACCTCCAGTTGAACAGTCCCCGCATGGATAAAATGGACAGTAACAGAAGGTACAGTTTTGTTGATGACCGTGGCAGGGATAAAATTCACATTCCATGTTGGGGCCTTGGTTGCCCTCACCTTTAAGGTACTTCTCATAGAAATCCACTGCAAGTGGGTGGGTTTTGTAGGGAACCCTGTAACCGCGGGGTGTTATCATGCGGCCTTCATTCACATAGGTCATGGAATTTCCAATGATAAGGGTTGTGGACATGTTTATCTCGTGATCTGTGAGATTTTTGAGGTTGGTGATGGTAACTGCAACTCTATCCTCACTGCTTCTCACAACCCCAACTGGAGTTTCTGGATTCCTTGATTCAAGAAGTAGTCTGTGGGCTTCTTCAAAGGGCCTTGTTCTTGTTTTGCTCAGGGGGTTGTATATAGCAATTACAAAGTCCCCGTCTGCTGCAGCTTTGATCTTCCTCTTTATCTCAGAAAGAGGCGTTAAGATATCACTTAAACTTATAACCGCAAAGTCGTGAAGCGGTGCTCCAAGCATGGACGCTGCAAAGGTTGCTGCAGTTACGCCAGGTACGACCTCAACATCAACATGGTCGTACTTTCCAATTATCTGGAAAAAAACATTTGCCATTCCAAAAACTCCGGGGTCTCCAGAACTCACAAGTGCAACATTCTTTCCTTCTTGGGATTTGGACACTGCAAGTTCCGCTCTTTTTATCTCATCACCCATGCCTTTAAGTATGATCTCCTTTCCATTTACAAGGTCTTCTATGTTTTTTATATACTTTTTGTAGGTGATTATAACGTCTGCAGCTTTTATTGCATTCACTGCCTTCAGACTCATGTTCTCACGGGATGGTCCAATACCTATAATGCTTATCATTGCTTCACTCCCTGATCAAGTAAGAAAGATCAACGAACTGCTTCATTGATACTTTCAAAACCTTCTGAATTCTTCCTTAATAAATCACATCATCCAATTGCATATTTTATCCAATGCAATCCAATACACTGGTTTATCCATTTCCGTATATCTGCTTAATTGAAGTTACCTGAATGGTGTTAACATCAATGGTAACTCCTTTTGTACTTGCTGATTTTGTTGTGGCCGTTGCAACAATGCTGTAGGTCTGATTTGCAGATATGGTTATCTGACTACTGTTTCCACCGGTCATTGTATCCTTGTAGCCTGTTGCAGTGATGTTCACAGTTAGAACATCATCTTTTTTCACATTACCAGATGTCGTTGCAGTTATACTCTGTATGTTAACTCCATCAACAGCAGCCTGGGTTTTAAGTGCATTTGCAACGTCGTCAGGGTTAAGAACCGTTACTGTGTTTTGGTTGCTCAAAACATTCTTTGAACCCAGGTTTAAAAGTGAGGACACTTCATCCACCTGCATGTTTATGAGTTTGTTCACGTCTGGAGGCTGGGACGTCACAATGGTGTATGCGCTTATAAGGCCAGCCTCGAAGAATATTCCAAAAAATATGATGAACAGTATTACCTTTAAAATTCTGGACAAAATATCACCTTTCATTTTATAAATTAGATTAAGTATTATAGTTAAGATTATAAATATACTATACTAAAATCTTTCCACGGAGTTCTCACAATGGACGATATCATTCTAAAATTCACAGATGCAGACATTCTCCTTGATGATAAGGCTTACAATAAGCTTAAACATCAAAAAAATCCACTGAAACTTACAGAATCCTTAATAGACGATCTATCAAAAAGGGATACTTTCATACTAACAGAGGATCTTGTGGATCAATACTTCAAACGCATCAAACTGAACGAAACATCAAGTGAAACAGGTGTAAGTTCCATTCAAACACCCCAGAGCAAGCTCATGGATTTTCCATTTGATTTCCACGTTTTAAAGGATGCAAGTAAGAAATCTTACACCAGCGGGGATATAAAGGATTTTTCAGCTTACTTCAACAGCAGGTACCAGAAGTTAAGTGGTCTTCTCGAAAAGAACCCTGTGTTGAGGAATGCATCCCCAATAAAAGATGTCCCAAACCTGGAAAATGATCTTAAAATAATAGGCATGGTAAACAGCATCAGAACCACCAAAAACAACCACAGGATCATGGAGGTTGAAGACGACACAGGAGTGGCAACTGTGCTGATCCACAAGGACAATGAAAAACTCTTCAAAATGTCTGAAAAGATAGTTAACGACGAGGTAATTGGTATTGTTGGAGTCAGGAAGGGCAACCTTGTAATAGCATCTGAAATCATCAATCCAGGAGTTCCAAGGAAGGAAGACAAAGAAATGGACTTTTCAGCTGTTTTCATCTCAGATATACACATAGGAAGCTCAACCTTCCTTGAAGATGCATTTAAAAGGTTTACAAGCTGGATAAATGGTGACTATGGAGACGAGGAGCAGAGGGAAATTGCAAACGACGTGCGCTACCTTGTTATTGCAGGGGACATAGTGGATGGAATCGGTGTTTACCCCCACCAAGAAGAGGAACTCACCATAAAAGATATTTATGGTCAATACGAGGAAGCTGCACGGTTGCTTGGAGATATAAATGATGTTAAAATGGTAATATCCCCTGGAAACCACGACGCATGCCGTCTGGCTGAGCCTCAACCAGCACTGCCAGAGCACTACGCACCAGATCTTTACAAGATAAAAAACGCTGAATTTGTAAGCAACCCATCGGTTGTGAGCCTTGACGGAATCAACACTTTAATATACCATGGAAGAAGCTTCGACGACTTTGCAATGACCATCAAGGGGATGTCCCACGAGAGAACAGATCTCATAATGAAGGAACTCCTGGAAAAAAGGCATCTTGCACCAATATACGGTGAGAGAACACCCCTTGCATCGGAATACGAGGATCATCTGGTTATAGAAGAAATTCCAGACGTTTTCCACACTGGACACGTGCACATAAATGCCTACAAAAAGTACAAGGGCGTTCACATGATAAACTCAGGAACCTTCCAGTCCCAGACAGAGTTCCAGAAGATCTACAACATCGTACCAACCTGTGCAGAGGTTCCAGTACTTAACAGGGGTAACATGAAACTCCTCAAGTTCAACTAGCTAGGTTAAAATGATGAGTTAAAATGTGCTTTTTAAGATTATGAAATATTTTATATTTTTTTAAATTTATTTTTTAAAGATTTATTAAAAAAGTTCATTAGAAAAAAAGATTTTTTATAAAAAAAGGTTTGTCAGAAATATTTTATATTTTTTATATTAAATTTTAAGTAAATTTTAAATTGTTAAAAAAATATTTTGGTGTCAAATTAATTTGTAAATCATTGGATCTTAAAAAAGATCGTTCTTTCTAATTTTTAGGTTTAAATTTTTTAGGAGGGTCTTAAATAAATCAGAAAAAAATTTTAAGAAAAATTGCTGAAGTATCGAGTTACCTCTACAAGAATGGCCTTGTTTCAGGCAACTCTGGAAATGTAAGCTGCAGATTCTTTGAAGAGGGAGTGGAAAAAATTGCAATCACCCCAAGCGGAGTTTCCCTCAGGGACGTAAATGAAAAAAACATGGTGATCGTTGGCGCTGATGGTGAAAAGTTAGAAGGTGATGAAAAGCCTTCCTCAGAGTTTTTAATGCACCTCAAGATTTACGAACAAAGAAAAGATGTCAACGCTGTTGTTCATACACACTCTGCAGTTGCAACTGGATTTGCATTTGCTGGTGAAAAAATTAAAAGACTTGAGGGTTTTGGACCCATTGAAAATCCATTTATCCCAATGGTGGAGTACTATGCCCCTGGCACAGCGGAACTTGCCCAGAGCGTTTCAAATGCCCTTAAAAATGAGGATATTGTCCTTTTAAAAAAGCATGGGGTTGTTGCCTGTGGTGACAATTTAGATACCGCCTCCCTCCTTGCAGGATTTGTGGAAGAGACGGCCAAAATACAGTTTGTATCCAGGCTACTCAGTCATGAACAGACTCAAGCTCACTTAAAACATTCCATATAAGGGTTCTTGCATGTATAGGGATGTTGGGATCGTTGCTGATTTCATCGAGTATTGAAATCACGTTACTTGCACGTATGGTCGGTTCTTCCTCTTCCTTCAACAATATATTTTTTGATTCCTCTGCAGCCCGTCTAATATTTCTTGGAACACTTGTATCTTCAGTTATGTGCTGTAAAATTTGATTACACCTATCAAATGCATCTTGATTCATAAGTTGGCCTCCATATTTTGAATTAAAAATTATAAGAAGTTATATCTAAAATTTTCTATGTTTCATGATGTAAAAAAGTTTTGGTCAAAGATCAAATTAGGTTAAAAAGTGAAATTTAGACTGCAATCAGTTCTTTGAAACTGCCAGTGCAACTGTAACACCATGAAAAGCTGTTTTTTTGAATATGAGTTCGGAACCTTGCCCTGCAGCTATAAATGCTGAGGGCTCGCACACACCGAATATTCCAAATTTTTGCATTACAAAGTCTGATTTAGAGCAGTCCGGATGTTTAAAATTCTTCAAAACATCCTTTGAAATTATTTCAAGTGGAAGCCTGAGTTTTAAGGATAGATCAATTATTCCAGGTTCATTTTTTTTCATTTCACCTGTTGCAATCCAGTTCAACCTTCTTAAAGGTAAACCAAGTATTTTCATGGCCTTTTCAACGGCATGTATGACAGTTTCTCCTGAAACACCCTTTTTAGCGCCGATGCCAGCCACAAGCTTTTTAGGTTTTAAGAAGAGTTCAGTGTTACCATAGGATGCTTCAATCTCATTTGAAGATGAAATAAATCCATTGTAGGACTCCTTAACCTCAGTGTTTTCCAGCAAGAAATCAAAATCGGGGGTTACACCAAGTTCAACCCTTTCATTGTTGATGAGGGCTGTATTTATGGTTTTTATTTTGGATGGATCATCCATACTTAGGAGGTACCTTCTTGCAAGCGTGTCAACACCCAGTTTATGGTTAAGATCCGTTGATGTGGTTATAATGGGATCTGCCCCAATTAAATTTGCTATTTTCACTGCAAAATCATTCCCACCACCCAGATGTCCTGAAACAAGACTCAGAACATGTTCACCAGTTTCATCAGCAACCAGGACTGCGGGATCCTTTATTTTATGTTTGAGGAGACCACAAATGTTTCTAACCATTATACCTGTTGCCATTATACCAACGATGCAGTCATAAGAATTGAATATGTTTTTTAGGGTTTGTTTAACATTTTTATTGAATATATCAACCCTGATCACGGTTGGATCGTCAGCAAGTTCGTCGACAATTTTTTCTGCAAGTTTCTGGGCTCTTGGGGTTATTGTAATTATAGCAAGCTTCATGGAACCACCTTTGTTATAGCCCATGTTCAATGCAACATGGACAAATGACACGAAATCTATTTGTTTTAATAAATATTTTAATGGGTACTAATCTAGCTAAGTATTAATCTAATTAATGAGTATTAATCTAACTAATGAGTACTAATCTAACTAATGAGTACTAATCTAATTCTAACAACTGAAGGATAAAGTATACGTTAAAATTTCCATTCATTATCCAGATCAATTTATGTGTTCTGCCAACTGTCTGGATCAATCCATATAATATGGGCTTAAAAAATTGCAAGAAAAATCCCAAAGACTGTCACAGACAGCAGCACAAAAAGTAAGAGCGTGATCTTGGTGAGAACCAGAGCTTCATTTATCTTACCAGAATCAAGGGGTTTTAGATCATCTCCAAGCTCGTAACATCCTATTTTTTTGAGTTTAACTTCAAGGGCTCCTGCAGCTGCTGCCATTGGATAGCCTGAGTTGGGGCTCGGTGTTTTTCTGGCATCCCTCATCATGATAGAGTAGGCATTTCTCCAGTTAAGACCCATGAGGAGTGCTGCAAGTGTAACAAGAATCCCTGTGAGGCGTGCAGGTATGTAGTTCAAAAAATCATCTAGCTTTGCAGGGAACCAGCCTATTTTAAGGGTTTCAGGATCTTTGTATCCCAGCATGGCATCCATCGTGTTCACAGCCCTATAAGCAACAGCTCCAGGAACTCCAAAGATAAATGCATAGAATAGGGGTGATACAACCGAGTCTGCTATATTTTCTGTAAGGGTTTCAATGGTTGCAGAGACAACCTCTTCAACTGAAAGTTCAGATGTATCCCTGCTCACAAGATAAGAAACTGATCTTCTTGCTAAATCCAGATCTTCATCAAGATATTTCCTCATTTTCTCTGCAGAATCCAGGAGCACCTTCACTGCAAAGGTTGTTGAAAGTAAGATGGATGAAACCAAAATGAAGATAGGGGCGTTGAAATTTGTGAGGTAGATTGCAAGTGTAAACAGAGTTGTGAACACGGCTATGATCAAAATTGCAGATGCAGTTCCGTAGAGACGGGTGTCCAAGCTTGGATGTTTATCCTTAAAATTTTTAGAGAAATCTATGAATTTACCCATCAGAACTACAGGGTGAACACTTGGAGGTAATTCACCAAGGACCAGATCTATTACAAGTGCAATTAAAACAATCAGAACAATCGATGCATCCATTAAAAAAACCTTTTTAAACTTTTTATTTTATTTTATACCTTTTCTTTTATTATTTAATTGATCCTTTTATTAATTCAAATTAAGTTGACCCTTTTTGATCCTGATCCTTTTAATTAATCAAAATCTTGGCGCTTAGTTGGTTCACAGTTAAGTTTCAAGACAGTTAAGTTTCAAGAATGTATTTCAAAAATGATATTCATCCCTTATTTCATTCCAATTATTGTAATCTTAAAAATAATCTTAAAAATAAATGAAAAATTAAAAAAACAGTTTCTAATCTAAGTTAAACCTAAATTAAGAGATTAAACATGAAAAAATTTGAAAAAGGCTTAATTTCATGTTGAAAGGGTGAAAAATTAAAAGAATGGTGTAAGCACCCTGAAAGCTATTCCACCTATAACAAGGGCGAATGCGAAGTTGGCCAGTGATACATATCCCGTGGATTTCCATCCAAATTCACGGGCCAATATTGCAATTGTGGATATACATGGAAGGAAGAGCATGCTGAAGAGTGCAAGCACTATCATCTGAACAGGGGTTAGAAATGCTGCGAAGTTCGTGCCAACCAACGTAACAAGCATGAGAAGTGTAAACTCCTTCCTAACAACTCCAAATATGAGGAGTATGCCTGCAAATGCTGGGAGACCCAACCATCCAACTGTTAGAGGTGCCAGAGCATTGCTCACAGGTTCAAGCACACCCATAGCGTACAGGGCCTGGATACCTGCACTTCCAATTATGTAAAGTGGAAATACTAAATATATCAATGATTTAGTCCTTGCCCATGTTTGTTTAAGCATTGCTGTTAAAGATGGAACTTTAAATGAGCTTAACTCCATTATCAGTCCTGTTGATTCTCCAGGCACAACTTTTGATGCCATTCTACCGGCCACAAGTATCACCAGAAGGTCAACTGCGTAAAGTGCAAGTGCCCACCATATGTTTACAAAGGCTGCCACAAGACCCAGAATAATGATGGTTCTTGCTGCACATGGTGTGAAGGTAATTGCAAAGGATGCAAGTAATCTTTCACGTTTGGTTTCTAGTATACGTGTGCTGTCAATTGCAGGAACGTTGCATCCGTAACCAAGGATCATTGGGATTATAGCCTTTCCATGAAGCCCTATCTTGTGCATGAAACTGTCCAACATGAAGGCCACCCTTGTGAGCACTCCTGAGTTTTCAATTGCACTCAGCATGAGGTAAAATGGAATTACAAATGGAATTACAAGGGTAACGCCAGCCACAATACCGCCAAATGCTCCATTCCAGAGTATGGCTGTCATCGAGCCAGAAACTTTAGGATCCGTAGGTTGGAAGAAGCTGAAGGCATTTGAAAGCAAACCAGAGAAGAAGCTTCCAACCACAAAGGTCCAAAGAAGCAATCCACCAACCACTATGGCTGCCATCACGTAACCCCACACCTTGTGGGTGAAGATCATGTCCAATTTCTCAGAGAAAGTGAGTTTGGTCTCGCTCTGTATCTGAGTGTTTTTTACGATCTGATTTGCAAGTGAGTACCTCTCTGATGCTATCACTGAAAAAACAGGCTCATTGTGAATTTCCTCTATTTCATGGGCCAGGCTCTGCACCAGATCAAGGATGGACTCTGATCTGGATCCAACCATCTTCTCAATTTCGGGATCGTTTTCAAGCAACTTTATTGAAACCCACCGGGAAGGATAGTTTAAATTTAAATTTTCACTTTCAACAATATCTGTCAAGATTTTTATCCGTTTTTCAACCTCTGCACCATATGGCACCACCTTTACTTGGGGCTTTTTTTGGGCAACGTCCAGAGTTTTTTCCATTAATTCATGGAGCCCCTCACCCCTAACAGCAACTGCAGATACAACTGGAACTCCAAGCATGTCCTGAAGTTTTTCCGTGTCGATCATTATTCCCTTCTGTTTAGCCACATCCACCTGGTTAACACATAATACCATGGGGACTTCCATTTCCTTTAACTGAAGGGTAAAAAACAGGTTTCTTTCCAGGACAGATGCATCAACAACATTTATCACAGCATCTGGCTTTTCATTTGCCATGTATTCTCTGGAAACAATTTCTTCCATGGAAAACGTTGAAAATGAGTAGATTCCAGGCAGATCTATTACAGTTATGTCCCTGCCCTCAAAATGGAGTTTACCTTCTGCCCTTTCAATGGTTTTTCCAGGCCAGTTTCCAATGATCTGGTTTGAGCCTGTAAGTTCATTGAATACCACACTTTTACCCACGTTGGAATTTCCTGCAAGTGCTATTGTCAGGTTTACTGGCTCGTCTGCAACTTCGTTCATCTAGGTCTTTTCCTTAAATCAGTTTTTTACCTTCATTTTTTGATCGCTAAGTTCAACGAAGATATTGGAAGCTATTTCACGTCCAAGAGCCAGTTTTGATCCCCTTACTGCAATCTCCACAGGACCGTTTAGGGGTGCTGATTTTATGAGACTGATGGTGGCATCTGTTGTGATCCCCATATCAAGCAGTCTTCTTATAACTTTGTAATCCCCTTTTATGAAACGGACTTTGGCTTTCTGGTGTTCTTCAAGTTTTATTATGGGGATTAAATTGTCTTCAAGCTTTCCAACTTCTTCACAACCAAGGGCGCAGTTGGTACACCTCTTTGGAATGTGATCAGAGCAGGGTGAAAGATCATTGGAAAGAGTATCAGCAGAACAAGTATCAGAGCCATTGTTACGTCCATTAAAGTTCAACAAACTTTGAATAAAAAAAGATAATTTATGCCGTTTTCTATGCATTCGTTTAAGATGTTTTTTAGCATTTTTTTTGGTTACAATTTCTTCAGTTTTGTATTTGTAGTGATTTAAACAATTATTGTAATGTTTTTTCAGGTTTGATGATTTTACCAAATTGATACCTCCATGATGGGAGCGTGTCCTGGAAACCATTGAAAAACCAATTTTATGTGAAATGGTTTGTTGGTTTCAGGTCCTATTTATTAGGTTAGCCTAACTTTTGTTAGGTATACCTAACTTATTTATATTATATAAAAGTTTCTACTCTTGGTAGAAACCATAAACCATCAGTAAAAAAATGAAGTTACATTTTTTAAATAAATTTTTGAATATTAAATATTTTTGAAGATTAAATACGAAAATTAATGAATAAATATGCATTTAAATTCATTTTAATGTAAAAATAAATGAGGATCTAAATAGAAATTAAAGTTATAAAAAAATTTAAGATAATTACACAATTTAAAGGTTTAAAAGGAGGTCTTTTTCGTTTTGAAGGAAGAAAAAAGGGATGGATTTCAAGTGTAAATTTATTTTTTTAAATGGTGGGGGTGTATGAGAGATCAATTTCAAGTGTAAGTTAATGATCAGGAAGCAAAAGAAATGGTGGAGAGGTACATTTCAAGTGTAAAAATAATTTTTATTAAAAAATGGATGAATATTGTTAAGTTTGTTAAGTAAAGGGAAAATAAAACGAAAATTAGTGAGGTACATTTCAAGTGTAAAATATAAAACATTAAGATATCATTTGAGATCATAATCTTTTGATGTAAGCTCATAATTAATTTATGTTGATTATTTAAAAAAGAAAATGTTTCTGTTTGTTTAATAAATGTTACATTAGAAATTACATTAAAAAAATATAGTGACTTTTAAAATTTATTAAAATGAAAATGTATAAAAATGTATAAAATTTCCATTTTTTAAATTTTCTTGCTCTTTATTATGTTTTTATTATAATGCTATTATATATTTATTAATAACTTTATTAATGAGTAATAAATAACTTTATATATAGTAAAATTAGAATAAGTTTCAGTATAAAATTTAAAATTAATTATATATTAAATATAAATTTAATCTAAAATTTTTACAGAAGGAAGAATAGGATCCTTTTTAAAAAAAAATTGATTTTTTGTTTATTTTAATAAAATCTCCTTTTCAAAATTCCTTAAATTTTCAATCAAGTTTAATTCATGCTTTTCATACTTCTTTTTAACTATCATACCCTACAAAATATTTATATCTAACTAAATCTTTATTAATTACATTTCTTATGCATTTCTAAAATTTTATTTTTCAAAATTATATTTTCAAAATTTAAGTATGAAAAAGAATCAAGCTCTTATGTTGGACATAATACACTATGAAAAACAATACGAAAACTATAAACCTCACAAACTGAATAGGATATTACACTTGAAATGCATCTCTCTCAACTGTTAATTCGATCATGGTTTCATTGTTTACACTTGAAATGCATCTCTCTATCACTGAAAACTGGATACAACATATGTTTTACATTTGAAATGCATCTCTTACTCTCTGCGATCCAACATCTTTGAGAAATATTACACTTGAAATACACCTCAAAACTTATTGAAACTGAATGGAAAATTATTTTTTTAGATACCTTTAAGTTTTTCAAGATTGTTTCAAAAAGGGAAATTACTCAAAAAGTATTAATGAACTACCATTATAGATATCAAAATAATCCCTACAACTTACAAACAATTACAAATTATTATAAAAACAAATTCTCTAACAGCTTTCATTCAGAACTTTGATTTATCTATAAATCCAAATTATTTACTATAAAAAGTGGTCTTTATGAATATTTTTGAAGAATTAGGCGAAAAAAAGACGGTTTTTAAGTGCAAAAAATTTTTAGATCACAGGTTTCTACCTGACAAATTACCTCACAGAGAAGAACAAATAAAATCAGTAGCAAAATACTGGGTAGAAGCTCTTGGAGGTGTAACACCTCCTGATGTTACTATATACGGTAAAACTGGTACTGGAAAGACCGCAGTTGCAAAATTTGCAAGGAAACAGCTGGAACAAATATCAAGAGATAAAAATATCAACATTAGGGTAGAGTACATACGATGTACTGATTACACAACAGAATATCAAGTTATTGCCCGTCTCTGCCAACAAATGGGGCGCGATGTTCCCTATAGAGGCTGGACAAAGGCGGAAATTATCAACGCATTCCGGGGCCTTTTTAAAAAGAACGTCTTTGGAAGCGACTTAATTCTCATAGTGATCCTGGATGAAGTTGACATTCTCCTAAAAAACGATGGTGATGGTCTTCTTTACACCCTAACACGTACTGATAATGTTTCAATTGCATCCATAAGTAACTTCGTTGATTTTAAACAGTTTATAAAGCCCAGGGTTAGAAGCAGCCTGAGGGACCGTGAGATCGTGTTTCCACCATACAATGCACAGCAGCTCATTGACATTTTAAATGAAAGATCCAAACTCTCCTTTAAAGATGGTGTTTTACACGAAGATGTGATACCTCTCTGCGCTGCGCTTGCAGCTAAAGAAGAAGGTGATGCAAGATACGCATTAGACCTTTTAAGAACTTCAGGTGAACTTGCAGATGAAAAAGGCTCCGAAATAGTTCAGGAAACCTATGTTAGAGAAGCTAAGGATTATATAGAACACAATAAGATTACAGATATTGTGATGACACTCCCAAGTCAGCAGCAGAAGGTTTTGGAGTCCATAATTTATTTAACAAAGAGAAAAGAAGAAATAACATCTGGAAGGCTTTACTCTGTCTATAAAGAAATATCCAAGGGAGACTCAGTTTCATACAGGAGAATATTTGACTTTATAAATGAACTGGAAATGTTGGGGTTGATATCAACAAAAACAGTTTCAAGGGGTAGAGGAAAGGGAAGAACAAATATCATAGACCTTCAATGTGAAATGTCTCTAATTGAAGATGCAATCTGGGGTTAAACCTTATTCAACTCTTTTTTTTGATTTACACTTTTTTTGGGTAAAACCTGGATCTTCTAATTTTATTTTATCTTAATTTTTAATTCTCTAGATTTCTTATTTTGAATTATTATATATTTCATTAAAATTTAATTTTATTAATTATTACCCTTTTAAAATTAATTACTCTTTAAAGATTTTAAAAATTTTTTGAAGCTTTTTTTTCTCTTAGACTTTTAAAAACTTAAACTTTTAAAACTTAGACTTTTAAAAAGATATTGTACTTAAAGGAAAATTTATCTAAAAATTTTTTATAGGATTCAGTGTTTTTTTTATAGGATTTGATGTTACAACAAAAAATTCAAAAAAGAAGTTAAAGTTCTAAAATTCGGAAAAAGAGATTAAATTTCTTCTGAATTTTTTATCAGGAGATCCAGAATGGCCATGCGCACGGGCACTCCATAAAATGCCTGTTCAAAGTACCTTCCATAGGGTGTGTTGTCCACTTCGTAGGCTATCTCATTCACCCTTGGCAGTGGGTGCATAACTATAAGGTCTGTACCCTTAAGGAGTTTGAGATCTATCATGTAAGCATCCTTGATCTTGGAGTACTCTTCAGGGTCAGGAAATCTTTCCTTCTGGATTCTTGTAACGTACAAAACATCTGATTTATCCAAAACACTGTTTATGTTCTCTGTTTCTTCAACTGAAACTCCTAATTTGCTTAAATCATGTAATACATCCTTTGGCATTCTCAGTTCCCTTGGGGAAATGAAGCTCATATCAACTCCAAACATTGCAAGTGCGTAGGCCAATGAATGGACTGTTCTTCCATACTTAAGGTCCCCTACAAGTGAAACATGCAGATCTTTCGTCTTTCCAACTATCCTTTTCATGGTGTAAAGGTCTAAAAGCGTTTGGGTTGGATGCTGACCTGCACCATCCCCTGCATTTATAACGGGCACGTCCACAGAGTCGGCAACGTAGCGGGCTGCACCTTCCATGTTGTGCCTTATAACAATTGCATCGGCATATTCACTTATTATTTTAGCTGTATCATGCAGGTTCTCACCCTTTGTTGCGGAACTAACACCAGCCTCTAAAAATCCAATTGTACTACCGCCGAGCCTTTTCATTGCTGTTTCAAATGAGATCCTGGTTCTTGTTGATGGCTCGTAGAAAAGCATTCCAAGCATTTTTCCCCCAAGAACTGTTGATCGTTTTTTGGATCTAGCAATGGGTTCCATTTTCTCTGCAACCTTTAAAATATAATCAATATCTTTTTTGCTCAAATCCTTTATTGAAATAATGTCTTTCTGATGATTAACGACCATATATCCCACCTTTTTATTTCAATATCATTACTCCATTACTCATTACTTTTACGTCCTTTATTTATTGTAATGATAAAAAGATCGTGCATTTTTTTCTAATTTTATTTTTTAATTTTATTTTTTAATCATTTTTTTATACATTGTATTCTTTTTTGCATTCTTTTGCATTGAATTATTTTAATTCATTACTGTTTCCTTTGAGTACTTAACGTATTTTTTAGATATTTTTTAGAGGTGCCTTGCAAATGTAAGGTAACCTGTGTGTCCGGCCATCCTGGTTTTTGGCCTTGTACCCCTACTTTTCACTTCGATACCCCTGAGTATACACTCAAAACTTTCAACCTTGGAGAAACCCACCTTTTTAAGCACCCTTTGAAGTATCTGTACCTGTTCCACGAATGGAGTGTAACTTGCAATGTATCCACCTATTTTAAGGGCTTTTTTTGCATCTTCAGCAACTTCCCATGGCTTTGGAAGGTCTAAAAATACCATGTCAAGGTTTTCCTCATCTATACCTTCTGTTATGTCTTTGCATTTCACCTGAACATTTTCAAGGCCAAAACCCTTCACGTTGCGCTCTGCAATCTCTGCAAAGTCTTCACGGATCTCATAGGTGTGAACCTCTCCAGAGGGTCCAACCACGTTTGCAAAGTGTATTGCAGTTGCTCCAGCTCCGGTGCCTGCATCAACAACCCTTTTTCCTGCTCCAAGTCCAGTGTAGGCTGTTACAATTCCAAGGTCCTTTGGGAGAATTATGGAACACTTTCTTTCCATGAGATCGATGTAATCGTTGACATTGGGTTCCACAACACGGAATTCCCGGCCCAGATGGGTTTTGAGAATGTCCCCTGCTTTACTGTTGATTATGTCTTCCTTTTTTATGAATCCAAAGTCTGTGTGGAACTCTTCATCCCCCACCATGTACTTTTTTTCCCTTTCATCAATGAGAACGCGCAAAAATATCACTCCATTTTTCAATTTTTATCATTTCAAATTCTCTTGTAAATCCAATTTTAATTAGTTCAAATAATTTTAATTAGTTCAAATAATTTTTTTAAGCAGCAATGGAAACACTTCTGTCTTCAGATCAAATAACCAAATTTTGAGTTTAAGTAAAATTAACCGGTTTAAATTAATTTGTACTTCTTCACTGGTTTTTTTAAGCTTCCAACTTTCTCTGATTCACCTAGGTTAATTCTTCCATCACCAGCTTTAAACTGAGAGTCAACAACTTCTCTAATTCTTTGGGCTATCTTATTCCCTATTCCCTCAACCTTTTTGAGTTCATTCTCTGAAGCGTTTATAACACCTTTAACATTCCCAAACTCTTCTAAAAGCTTTCTTGCAGTGACCGGCCCAATATTCGGCAGTGACTCTACTATGTAAAGCTGCTGCTCCCATGAAGTTAAGGGTTTCTTCTCAGTTCTCCTTGATATTTCGGTTCGTTCATTTTTCTGCTCTCTAAAGGCAATTCTTGCTATCATTGCAGCTGTATCAACCTCGGACCTTGTTGGTATTATTGGGATTCCAAAGTCCACGGCCACAGATGCAAGGGCCCCCCTCACAGCGTTCGGATGGATGAAACTGGCGTAAAGGCCATTTCCTTCCAGGATGATCACGGGTTTTTTGAAGTTTTCAACCAATTCCTTTGCCTGCTTGTGGAGCCTCTTATCCATAATCGAGTTTATGAAATCCTGGCTCGTTTTTCTCTCGATTGCAACCTCATCGCTGATCTGGTAGTCTGCAACTGCAAGTCCCTTGACTTCAACGTCAACGTCCAGTTTTTCAAGTTCCCTGAGCACGGAGGTTCCTTCCCTGGAATCTGCGTAGATCAAAGGTTTAAATTTCCCAGGCAGCTCTTCACTGGAACTTTCAACGGTTGATTTGTCCTTTCTTTCAGGATCCTTTTCAAGATCTTTGGTATTAAGGTGGACTTGCTTTTTGTAGCCATGGGACAGCTCTTTTTTCATCCTTTTTTCCTTGTTTCTGCTGGTCCAGTAGTAAGATTCATCCCTGGTACCTTTGGTTATGAGAACGATCATCCTACCCTTATTTTTCCTTCCAGTCCTTCCCCTGCGTTGTATCATCCTTATCTCCGAGGGTACTGGTTCGTAGAGCACCACAAGGTCCACGGAGGGAATGTCAATACCTTCCTCTGCAACACTCGTTGATATCAAAACATCGTAAATACCCTTCCTGAATTCCTTAATTATTTTTTTCTGTTTTTTCTGGGTTAATCCCTTTTCACCATCTCTTGATGCTTGGCCAAAGAACTTCACAGCATTTATATCATTTTCAACACACTTTTCATGGATCTTGTTCACGGTGTCCCTAAACTGTGTGAAAACGATCACCCTTGAGTTTGATTCTTTAAGCTCCTTTTTAAGGATCTTCATGAGCTTTTCAAGTTTGGGATGTTCAACACCCTTTTTATAAGCCTTATCAGTAAGCTGAACCGCGGTATAAAATTCAGGATCGTTTAATAAGCTTTTTGATGCTTTAGTTTTTTTCTTGCGAAGTTTTTCAAAGTAATTGTGCAGGTTGCTCACGCCCTGGGTCTCCAAAAGTTCGAGGGAATGCTGAATGTTTATAACAGCCGTTAAAAGAGAAATTGATAGAAAATGTTTCCTATCAGGAACTGCACTTTCACCTATTTGTCTCTGGGCTTTCCCCTTTGCAATGAGCACTTCCTTTTTACTTACACTTGAAATGGACCTCAAAACCCCCATTCTCTTCAATGTTTTGAGACGGGCCTTCAAGGCTTTTTCCATGTGGGACTTAATGGTTTTAAGTTCTGGTTTCAATTCCACCTTAACCCACTTCACTTCAACAGGGTTGAAGTAGGGCGCAACATCGGCGTCGTCCTCACTTTTAACCACAACATCTTTTATGTAGAGGTTTTCACAGACTTCTTCTATTTTTTCGTCTTCCCAGCCGGGAGAAGCTGTTAATCCAAGTACCAATGGATTTTTTGCCTCTGCAGTGTACTTGGCTGCCAGGTAAACGTAGGAGTAGGATCCCACTCCTCGATGGCACTCATCAAACACCACAAGCGAAACATCTTCAAGGGAGTACTTACCAGATATGATATCAGCTTCAACTGTTTGGGGTGTTGCGCAGATTATCTGGGATTCTACCCACTTTTTAGCCCTTTTTTTCGGGGTTATGGCTCCTGTGATTGATGTTGTGCTTGTCTTTAAAAAATCCCTGAAGCTCTCCTCGTGCTGAACTGCAAGGGGCTTGCTTGGTGCCAGAACCAGCACCTTGGAATCTGGAAATTTTTTGAGCCTATCTGCAGCCACAAGTGCAGCCACCACAGTTTTTCCAAGGGCTGTTGGGGCCACGATCATTGTGTTCCCATTTTTAAGCACCCTTGCTGCCAGAATCTGCTGGTAAAGTCTTGATTCAATTTTTTCAGGCTTTATGAGAGGATGCTGTATCCATTGTTCCATGGCTTTCTATATCTAGGATCAAACATATAAAAAATTGCTCTGATTTCAGAATCGATTTTAAACATTGGCAGGGCCTTGTTCACAACGAATTTAAAACCTTTCAAAAAAATCTTAAAAGAGTTGTTAAACAAGTTTAAATATTATAAATAGAATTTAAAGCTTAAAAGAAGATTTATAGAAAAAATTGGATTTAAAACTTAAGATAAGATCTATAATAAGGGGGGGGGTCATGAAATTAAAAAGAATGAACTTATAAAATTAAGATGATCTGGGGTTAAATGCAGTTAAAAAATATTAAAAATGATTATTTAAGGATTTAAAATAGAATATAAATGATTTTAAAAGAGCTTAAAACCAATAGAAAAATCAATAAAAAGAATTAAAGTCTTGAAACTTGCGCTGACATATAATTATAAAAAAATACAAAAATTAAAGGAAAAATCATGCCTTGGAAATTATTTCAGGACATTTAAACATCGATTTCAACAACACCGTCAAATGCAAGGACGGCGTCTCCCTCCATGAATGCTCCAAGGTTTCCATTTCTTGGATAAACATTTATGAATAGTTCTCCACCTGGAAGATGCACTAAAACATTTTCATCGAGTTTTCCAAGTTTGTAACCAACTATGGAACATGCTGTTGCACCTGTACCGCATGCGTAGGTGAATCCAGCACCCCTCTCCCATGTGAGCATCTCTATCTCGCCCCTGTTAACAACCTTCACGAAGTGCACGTTGGTTTTCTCAGGGAAGGCCTCATGATTTTCCATCAATGGGCCGAGGTGGTTTAGGTCAACGTCTTCAAGTTTATCTGTGAAAACAACTGCGTGTGGATTTCCAACATTCACAGCACTCACCTTCAAAGTTTTACCATCCACAACCAGTTCTCCATCCAAAAACTCTTCTAAATCTGGTTTAGGACTTAGCATTGGTATTTTATCTGGTTGGAACTTTGCCTCGCCCATGTCAACTGTTGAAGATACCACCTCCTCCCCAATAATGGTGAGGTTCATGTACTTAATTCCTCCGAGTGTTTCAACCACTATTTCATCCTGGGACACGATATCGTTTTCGTATACAAATTTGGCGAAGCATCTTATTCCATTTCCACACATTTCAGCTTCACTGCCGTCTGAGTTGAAGATCCGAAATCTTATGTCTGTTTCATCTAGAGTTGGTGGCTCAACGAAGATAACGCCGTCTGCCCCTATTGAGAAACCCCGCCTGCACAGTTCTCTAACAATTGCGGGTTTTCTGTGCTCTGGAATGATCTCTTTTTTGCTTTCATCGATTACAACGTAGTCGTTTCCAAGTCCATGCATCTTTGAGAAGGTTAACAATGTGTTTTTCATTTTAGCAGCCTCACTGGTACATTTTGTTTTGTAAGTAAATCTGCGAAGGTTTCCCTTTCCCTCACAACTTCCGTTTTTCCATTCTTTACAAGTAGCTCTGCAGGTTTTGGTCTGCTGTTGTACTGTGAAGACATTGTGAATCCGTAGGCACCAGCGTTCAGTATTGCAAAAAGGTCTCCCTCTTCAACATCTGGCATGGGTCTGTCCCTTGCAAAAAGGTCTCCTGACTCACAAACGTCTCCAGCAATGTCCAATTTCTGGGTTGGCTCTGCATTGGGCTTGTCTGCAACTACCACGTGGTGGTAGGATCCGTACATGGTCGGCCTGAGCAGGGTGTTGAATCCAGCGTCAACACCTGCAAATTTCCTGTAACTCTGTTTTATGGTGTTAACTCTTGTTAAAAGTACTGATGTATCTCCAATTATATAACGGCCTGGTTCTATGCACATTGTAGGGTTTCTAAGCTTGTACTCCCCTAACTTTTCCTTGAAAAGCCCCACGATCTTCTCAGCAAACAGGTTGATGTCAAGTTTTTTCTCTTCTGGAGTGTAAGGTATTCCTATACCTCCTCCAAAGTCTATGAAGTCGAATTCAACACCAGCATCCTGGTGCACAGCCCCTGCAATATCCATAAGACTCTCAACAGCCAGTTTAAATGGTTCGGGGTCAAGTATTCCAGATCCTATGTGGCTGTGGATCCCAACAGGCTTGAAGCCAAGTTCTTGGGCCAGTTTGTAGACTTCTACTGCTTCTTCTTCCATAATTCCAAATTTACTCAGGGGGCCGCCGGTTATGCAGTGTTCGTGATGTCCAGCTCCAACGTTGGGGTTGACTCTGATGGATATTTTCATTCCATTGGTTCCTGGCAGTTTTGATAATCTTTTAAGCTGCGAAATTGAGTCAACGTTTACAGTGACCCCTGAAGCTACCACATATTCAAGCTCTTCATTTTTAACGTTGTTTCCAGTAAAAAGTATCCTTGAAGGATCAAATCCAGCAAGTAAAGACGTGTAAACTTCTCCAGGGGATACAGCATCTATACCACTTCCTTCTTCTTCAAGGATCCTCATGACAGCAAGGTTGGTGTTGGCCTTGCATGCATAATACATTTTGAAGTTATCATAATGTTGTGAAAAGGCTTCATGAAGCCTTCTGTAGTTCTCTCTTATTCTTGTTTCATCAATGACGTAAAGAGGAGTTTTATATTTGTCTGCAAGTTCTAATGCATCCGCCCCTCCAATACTTAGATTTCCCTTTTCATTTGTTTTTAAATCAAAATCCATTAAATTAGCCTCCAAAAAACAGGAAAATAAAGTTAATGTTCAATTTCTAATCCTCACCATATAAAAATTTGTTGAAACTGGAAAAGTTGTAGTTTACATACCATGGAGGCACTGTCAAAAACCTGGGCACTGTTAAAAACTTGGGGGTTTTTTTGAGATTGTTGTTTTGATAAAATAATTTTTTTTTTATTCCAGTTAAAAATGATTATTTTTTGGAATGTAAACCTGAAAACTT
>ENA-UOOH01000062-UOOH01000062.1-fermentation-metagenome-genome-assembly--contig:-NODE-62-length-115049-cov-42.613371_pt1:82500-115049 | contig 115049 bp, 108 predicted proteins | sample MGYA00245778_ERZ724025 | MGnify/ENA primary metagenome ERZ724025 (study PRJEB28704, sample SAMN03018313) | fermentation metagenome | biome: anthropogenic terrestrial biome; feature... | reverse complement strand
ACAAAGGCCACAATAGCTACAACAAAGCCTAAAACCTTCTTATTAACGTTCATTTCAATTACCTCCAAATTAAAATGTTTGTTTTAAACATTATTACAAACAAGGTAACTTACTGGGCGCAGCAGTATAAAGATTTTTTACAATGATTAATCATTTATATTAATACTTATATTAATACTTTTAATTATTTATATTAATATTTTTAATCATTTATACTAATACTTTTTGTTAACAGAATTTTATTATGTATGATTTTATTGTTGAGTGTTAAATGATCAAATGGCTTGGACCAACACTATAATAAGTTCAGCAAGTGTTGTTTTATCAACTTCTATTCCTCTTTTTAGCTTTAATCCCATTAGTTCGTTATGGAATTTTTTTTATCAGATTAAGTTTGAGCCGTTCCAGTAGACTTAAAATTGAGAGTTGCCTTTAATAGCACCTTTTTACATTCTCTCTTAGAATAAACGTTCCATTTATATTTTAATAATAATCATAAACAGTAACACTCCAGTTTTTGAGTCTTGTAACGTATATGTTAACCTGATAATTCCCAGGTCCTCTTGATGCTTCGATAATTGTTTCCTTTGTTGTTACGGGTTCTGTTGATGTCCATGATACTAAACCATTGGTTATGGCGCGGTTATTTTTTAGAAGATCAACATTCAATATATTTTCTTGATGATCTGCAGGTGGTGTTGCCGACACAACTATCTTGCAGCTTTGACCATGGATCTTGAAGTTCATCACACCCTTATTGGGTCCCTGTAAACTGCTACTTCATGCCAGTAGGCTGATTCATGGTTTCTTGATTTGAACCAGTTTTGTATGCATAAACCGTTGGATTACTGGCAGTCGTAGCTCCAGTATTTAGGCACGCTGAGCCTGAGGCCGCCACTCCTGCAAGAATTACAAGGGCAACAAGGAACAGGGAAAAAGATGGCTTCATTTCATTGTTTTTATTGGAGTTTTTGAAGTTTATAACCCTATTTTTTAGATTTGAACTGCATTTTTCAAAAAATTTGGTGTTTAGACCATCTTCATGTCTATATTTTAAGCGTTTCATTTTTATACACATCCTTTGAATTATAAAATGTTTTATATAGCTAATTTAGATTTTATAGTACCTTTAAGCATGTTTCAAGTGGATCTAAGAGAATTAAGGACAAATTAAGTGACGATCAAAAGGTAAAGGATATATATGTTATTTTGATCATGATTATATTTATTTTTTCAGTTTTTGTCAACATAAAAAGCGTAAAGTATAATATATTGTTTAATTAATTACTTCTAGGCTTGATCCACATGAAGTTTTACTCATACAATAAGTTTTACTCATGTAATTTTTTGGGCACATCTGCGAGGCATCAAATTTATGAGTCATACCATACAAATATAATATAATAAATTGACGTGCAGTGGGTGACTATCTTTACTGTTCCATGATAAGTGGTGAAGCATAGGGGTGGTGAAACATAAGATGTCAGGTGAACTGGTTCTAGAAGGAGCTTTACATAATTCAAAGCTAATTTGTCCATGGAATATTACTCTTTTCAGATTTTAATTCTTCGCATATCAACAGATCTCAGAAACTAAGAGTCTAAATGTGCTGAAATACATAATTTAATGATTTAAAAGCTGGAGGGTATCTATGGTAGAAAAAAAAGGCTTAAAAAAGAAAAATGAGAAAATGGAAGGAATAAAAGAAGTTAAGGAAACTAGAGTCCAAGCAGAGGAAAACATCAAGGGAAAAATGGGCGAGGCCAAAGAAGGTGCCATGAAAAAAAAGGAAGAAATGGGCAGTAAAATGGAGAAAATCCAGGAAGGAGCTGTTGGGAAGAAGGAAGGTGTACAGGAGGGTGTTAAAACCCGAAGGACACAGGCAGAGGACATCTGGAGTGATATAATGAGAAGTTTCAGGGGCAGACAGGAAGATTTTGGACGGGCACTTTCAGAGTACACAAGCTCTCAAAAGCCGTTGACAGATGTGATTGAAACAGATGATGATGTAATAATCAAGGTAGACCTTCCAGGCGTTAAAAAAGAGGATATTAACATTGGAATTGCAGAAGACAGTGTGGAGGTCATGGCAAAATTTGAAGAGGAAAGCGAGGTCAGGGACGTAAACTACATTCAAAAGGAGAGGACTTATGGAGAGACGTTGAGGAAGGTGTCGCTTCCGGCCAAGGTAAAGACTGAAGAAACCACAGGAACGTTCAGTGATTCTATTTTAACTATTAAAATGCCTAAACTGGAAAAGAAGATGCATAAACTGGACATTCAATGAGATATCCATTCTGGCATATGTGCTCAGTAGGATATTCTTAACTGGGATCTTCTTAAAAGTAGAGATATTCAACAAGATTCTTCTTAATTTTACTATTTTTTGTAGATTAAACGCAGATCGAACTGCTGTTTTTAACGCAGAGATTAATAATCAATAAGATCAATATAAAAAACTGTTTAATATGGGATCGTTGAGGATCTAACAAGGCTTAAACCAGATCGAAACAACCTCAAGGCAACAACCTGTACCTTGAGAAAAACCGTGGCAAAAAAAGAAATCTTAAAGAAAGGAAGAAAGAACAATACTTTTAAGAGAAAAAGTCTTAAATTAAGAGAAGTGTTAAAATAGGAAGAGAAGTGTTAAAATAGGCGTGCTCATTTTCAACAAAAAAAATTTAACATGTAACCGATTACAGCAGAAACATTTACAGCAGAAAATTAGTTTATAATTCAGTTCAGCCAGTATCTAAAAATTTTTTTAAAGATTAACATTCAAAGCATTAACATTTAAGTACGTTTAAAGAATTATTCTACAAATTATTCTACAATTTAAAACATTCAAGTGATACAAAAATGATAGAAATTGCAATAAACATAAAGGCCCGGAACAAACCTGGAGTTTTGAGGGATATAACCGACATGATAGCCAAGTGCGGTGTTAACATTACTTACATTCATCTTTTCATGGAAAACAAGGAATCTGCATCCATATACATGGAACTTGAGTATGTTAAAAACGTTGAAAGGTTTATAGAGAACATCAAAAACTTTGAAGAGGTGCTCGATGTTCAAACCCACAGATCCATGGATGAGATCTACGGTAAGAGGATCATAATAATAGGGGGAGGAGCCCAGGTATCTCAGGTAGCTTTAGGTGCTATAACAGAGTCTGATAGGCATAACATAAGGGGAGAAAGGATAAGCGTTGATACACTTCCACTTGTGGGTGAAAAGGGGCTTGCAGAGGCAGTTCTTGCAGTTGGAAGGCTTCCAAGGGTGAAGGCACTGGTGCTTGCAGGGTCCCTCATGGGCGGCAGCATCTCAAAGGCCATAGAAACGGTAAAAAAGGATCATGACGTGGTTGTTATAAGCCTCAACATGCCGGGAAGTGTTGCTCAGAAGGCGGATCTGGTTGTAACAGACCCAGTCCAGGCAGGGGTCATGGCTGTCATGGCCATTGCTGATACAGCAGCCTTCGATATAAACAGGATTAAGAATAAAAGGTTTTGATCTTACCCTATGGTCCTTATTAACCGTTCTACAGCATTTTTAAGTTCTGGATCTTTTATTTCCCCACTTTTTGCCAGTTTCATGGCCATTTCAAGAACCTTAGGAACGTCCTCTGCTTTGATGTTCTGGGCCATTTCCATGTAACTTTGATCGGCATTAATCTCTTCAGGAAGTTCTGATTTCTTCTTTTCCATTGTTTCCAGCACAATTCTACACGTAGTCATAACTTCGGGCTTATTGTCCACCTCTTTACACTTTTCAACCATTTTTTGAGTTTCTTCATCCTTAGTCATAGTTACCACCGTTTATTATTATGTCAGAGAATCTACTTATTTTTAACGCTTCATAGAATTTTATAAAAAAGGCGAACTGTTCCTGTAAACTGAAGTTTCACTGGTAATTGGAGTTAACAGTTGATAAAGACGGTTGATAAAAAAAATTAATTACGTTACAAAAAATAGTTTTCAGGTTAACTCATTTCTATAGCTCGTATGAGTACACTTGCAGCATTTTTAAGCTCTGTATCTTTTATATCTCCACTTTCCCTTATTTTGAGTGCCATCTCAAGAACCTTTGGAATATCCTTTCTTTTGATGTTTTCCGCCATTGAAAGGTAGTTCTCATTGGGATCCAGCTTCAAATCCTTTTTATCCATCATCTCCAGGAGAACCTTGCATGATTCCATGACATCGGTGCCCCCACTCTCACACTTCTTCATGAGTTCTTCAGTCTTTTTATCCATGTTATCACCTTTCTTTAATATGAGCATAGTAAGATTTATACATTTGTGCTGTGGAGTTTTCAAGACATGGGAGTTTTTTTATGAGTAGAATAATAAATTTAAAAGCAGAATATAGTTTTTACAATATTAAGAACGTTTTAAAATTATAAAGTGCTTTGCGATGTTTTAAAATGACTTTCAAATCTATTTGAATTACTTTAACCACTTTTTCTTGAATCTGAATTCTGGGCTGGCCTAATCCACTGGATGGTAAAATGTATATGATCATTTCTGCATATATTTAGCTTGAAACTTACTAAAATTATATTATGTAAAAAATTTATTACATAAAAATTTATTACATAAAATCTTTTGTTAGCATAATTTTGAAACTTAATTTAAGGATCGTCAAAATTCTTAATCCGGAGGAACTTCAGACCTAAAAACCACATTTAATATGGATTTCAGTTTTTAACTTATAATTCAATGTTTATTTTAAGTTTTATCCTTTTAAAATCTTTGTAGATGTCAAAAAGGAGGTAAAACATGAAGAAATATCGGTGTTTGGTTTGTGACTATGTGTACGACCCTGAAAAAGGTGACCCTGTTGGGGGTATAGAACCTGGAACAGATTTTAAGGATCTTCCAGAGGACTGGATCTGTCCAGTCTGTGGAGTTGGTAAGGACAAGTTTGAAGAAGTTACAGAGAAATCGGAGAGAAAATCATTAGCAATGTTCTGTTACCAGTGCTCCCAGACTGCGGGAGAAACTGGTTGTACAGTTAGGGGTGTTTGTGGAAAGGAACCTACAGTTGCAAGACTTCAGGACAATCTGCTCTTTGCGATTAAGGGAATATCTGCCTATCTCTATCATGCAAGGGAACTTGGATACACAGATCCTGAGATAGATGCCTTCCTCGAGAGGGGATTTTACTCTACGCTTACCAACGTGAACTTTGATGCTGAGGATTTTGTGAAACTGGCGCTGGAAGCCGGTCACATGAACATACGAACCATGCAACTTCTGAAGAAGGCTCATATCGAGAGTTACGGCGAGCCAACGCCAACAGAAGTTCGTGTGGGATCTGTGAAGGGTCCAGGGATCGTTGCAACAGGTCACAGCATGAAGGCACTTGAGGAACTCTTAAAACAGACTGAGGGAACTGGAGTAAATGTTTACACCCACTCTGAACTTTTACCGGCCCATGGATATCCTGGGCTTCGCAAGTACGATCACCTGGTGGGCCAGCTTGGAGGGCCATGGTTCGATCAAAGAGATACCTTTAGTAAATATCCTGTTGCAGTGCTTGGAACCTCAAACTGTGTATTGCTCCCTAAGGATGATTACAGAGATAGGATGTTCACGTCGGGTGTTGCACAGCTTCCAGGGGTTAAGCACATAGACGGCTACGATTTCACTCCTGTAATTGACAAGGCCAGATCACTACCGGAACTTCAAGATGAACCAAGAGAAACAGTTCTCACAACAGGATTTGGAACATCAACGGTCCTATCACTTGCAGATAATATAAAAGAACTTGTTGAATCCGGCAAGATAAGGCACTTCTTCGTGGTTGGGGGATGTGACTCACCAAAACCCCAGGCAACATATTACAGGGAATTTGTGCAGAAACTGCCTGAAGATACAGTTGTTTTAACGCTTGCATGCGGGAAGTACAGGTTCAACGACCTTGAACTTGGAGACATCGAGGGAGTTCCAAGGCTCATAGATTTAGGCCAGTGCAATGATGCAATAGTCGGAATAGACATTATAACAGCTTTATCAGAATTATTCGGCCAAGAAATAAATGAACTGCCCCTCACGTTCATCTTAAGCTGGATGGAACAGAAAGCAGTGGCAATACTCTGGAGCTTTCTATCACTAAATGTTAAAGGAATGTACCTCGGCCCAATAATACCTGGATGGATGAATGATGACATTCTGAAAATTTTGGTGGAAAATTACAACATAAAACCAATTGGTGATCCGGAAAAAGATATAAAAGATATTCTTGGTGAGTGAAAACATTTTGATGAGTAAAATTTCGCTCCATTGACTAACATTTGATTTAGATTTTATAATAAGAATCGGAGGTGAGTTTGTGGCGTCCCTTTCTGAGAACATGGAAGGTCCCGTTATTAAAGCCGCAAAATTGGCTCTGGAAATGGAAAATGTTAATTATGTGCTTCCCTTTGTAAAGAAGGACTTTGAAGAAGAACTTAAAAATGCCTTCGAGAAGACTATGATGGTTAGGGATCTAAGCGGTGAGGCAGCAGAACTTGCAGATTACTGGTTCTTTGAAACAACAGTTCGCCTCCATAAACTTGGAAAAGAGGCGTATTTTACCGGATTAAAACCTCCAGAACTTGATGGTGGTCCAGTAATTTCAATGGCAAACAAAGCAATTGAAACAGAAGATCTAGGTGAACTGAGGGAATTTTTGATGAAATTTATGGGTGGAGAAATAGAAAAGCGTTTCCAGGCGGTAGTTTCCAGGAAAAATTATAGGATAAATAATGTGGAAGCAGCAAGAAGCTATGCAGAAGCTATGATGGAATTTTTACGGTTTTCTCACAATGTCTACAAATATGTTGAACTCTGCGGTGAATGATAAAAAAAGGAGGACAACCCTTTTATATACGGTTTCATACCACAAATTTATCTATGGAATCGAAGTAACTATGGATTGATATAGGTAAAACTCTTGGAGGTTCGTTCATGTCGGAAGATATAAAATCAAGAACTTTAAAAACAGTGGATCTAATAGATTATCAGGAAGGTGCAGTTGTAAGCCGTGAAATCATAAAAAGAGAAACAGGAACGGTCACGGTTTTTGCATTTGATAAGGGTGAGGGTTTGAGCGAGCACACTGCACCCTTCGACGCAATGGTTCAGGTAATTGAAGGCAAGGCAGAAATAAGCATATCAGGCAAGAAAAATCACGTTGGTACTGGCGAAATGATAATAATGCCTGCAAACATCCCCCATGCCCTGTATGCCCCTGAAAAGTACAAAATGATACTGACCATGATACGATCGTAAGCCTGCAGAGATCCCACTTAGATAAATCTAAGTTATTGATGGATTAAATGGACTTATAGATGTACAGACACTTCTTTGATCATTTTTTTTTAAATTATTCATGGTTTCTCTAGGTATTATTAGATTTTTTTGTAGAAATCCGTTTTTTAGGATTTTGATAGTTTTAAAGATGTTTTCTGAACAAAAAATCATTCTTAAACATAATTCTTAAACAAAAACTATGGATATAGTTCTATGCACTGTACCTGCAGGAATCAGAAAAATCGCACTTTGCACATTTTTTAGGATTTTGCGTTAATTCAGGAATGTTTCCATCAGTTAGCATGGCTTTTATATCTTCAAGCACATTTAAAACTTCTTCACGTAAGTCTATGCTTACAAGGACAGGTTTGCGCTGACAAGCGCCCGTGTAATCAATAAAACCCAATGGAATCTCCCTGTTGAATTCATGTTCCATTAACATGGCGTATGCACCTATCTGAAGGGCGTCAGATTTCCACACACCCTTCAAAGGGGGTAATCCATTTTTTATTTCAACTGGATAGTAGGATCCATCAACTATCTCTATCCTGTCTAACTGTCCCTTTAAGTTGAGTTCAGGGTCTTCTATTGAAAATTCAGTGAGCAGGGGTGGAAAAAGCATATCCAGAACATCAGAACCGGATTTTCCAGTTCTTTTAAGTATTTTATAGGTTTTAAGGGTCAGAAACCAGGATTCAAGCTTCAAATCTTCTTCCAGATCCCTGCAGATTTTTTCTTTGATATCTGGGCTGATTAAGCCGGTTCTCTGGTAGCGTTCTGCTTTGCTTTCTATAAATTCTGGAACATCCTCAAAGAGGGTTTCAAAGATATCTTTGACATCCATTTTCTCATCAACAGACCATATGTTCCGTTTTGAAAGTTCATCAAAACCCCTTCTGATTTCATGTGTGAGCTTCCCATTTACCATGGCTGCTGTCTGGATTTTGCGCTGTTCTGTGCATTTTATGTAGGTTTTCATGGGGCAGTACATATACTCTGAAATTGAAGACACGTTGATCATGTTATCACCGTGTAATACTTAAACCACAAGTTATTAATACTTACTGGTACAATATTAATACTTGTCTTTACTTCCCTAACATCCGGTGGTGGTGACGTATCACCACCACATCTATTAGCCCAAAAAAGCAGAGTTTTTTAAGTTAACTGTGCTCAAATCAGCATCTCAAATGTTGTTTTTGGAGATCATCCTCTTAAAACTCTTTTGTTCACCTTTATCACTTTCTTCTTTGACACGTTTATTTGTTAACACCTTCAGAGAACTTGTAATTGTTAACGTACTCCTTAAAATAGGATAAGCACTTGAATTTTTTTGGAAAAACTTGAACTTATAAAACAATAAAACAGATTAACCCCCAAAAAAAAATAAAGTATCAAAAATAAAAAAATCAAAAATAAAAAAAGTCTCCATTTCACCACTCAAACTCTACTTCTGAATTATTCAAAAGATGATCTCATGGAGATGTGCATCTGCATGGAATTTCAGGTTTTATCTGTGTTAACGAGTCATGTTCTGTGGTTAACGATGTTATAGTTTTGATTTTAATTTATAGGTTTATAACAGGTCTATTTTGATTATAACTACCTTATACTCATAAAATCCTTATAAAAACAGTTTCTCCCTTTAACAAACTCCAGTTCGTTGATCTTGGCCACAGCTGCATTCATATTTTTTTTCAAGGGCTTCGTGGGTCACCATGAAGATGGGAACTGGCTCCCCCTTGGCTGTCTGTTTTTGGTTTACAGATTCCAAACTTACGTTACAATCGCTCAGTATGCCAGATATACTGTGAAGAACGCCGGGTTTATCCGTTGCCTGGAGCCTGATGTAGTACCGGGATCTTACATCTGCCATACCCTTCAAAGCTTTAACCCGGTTCTCTTTGGGTCCGTAAGCTGTGGGTTTATTCATGTTTTGGATTATGTCCATGCAATCACCCACCACAGCACTTGCAGTCGGCATCATTCCGGCTCCCGGGCTGTACATCATCACAGGCCCCACAATGTCCCCAACAATGTAAACTCCGTTGAAAACACCGTTAATAGATGCTAAAAGATGGCTTTCAGGTACAAGGGTTGGATGTACCCTCACCTCAAGCTCACCATCAACCAGTTTGGCTATTGCAAGGAGTTTTATACATGATTTAAGTTCTTCCTTTGTAAATAGGATATCATCGGGTGTTATTTTGCTTATTCCCTCAACATGGAAGTTTTTCTGTTCCACGTAGGTCTCAAAGCCCAGAATTGTGAGTATAACCAGTTTATGGGCGGTGTCATAGCCTTCAACATCAAAAGTTGGATCCGTCTCGGCGTATCCCTTTTTCTGAGCTTTTTTAAGAACATCCCCAAATTCTCTGCCTTCTCCAGTCATCTTGGTGAGTACGTAGTTGGCTGTACCGTTCAGTATACCGTAGATCTATGTTGTTTGCAGCCAGGTTTTCGTTCAACGCTGGAGAAGAGGTATTTCCTCACCGATGTTGGCCTTAAAACAGATCCTAACGCGGTTTTTACGTGCAGTTTCAATAACTTCCTGGCAGTGTTTGGCAAACAGGGCCTTGTTGGCGGTTACAACGTGTTTACCCTTGTTCAGGACTTTTAATATGAATTTAAGGGCAGGTTACTAACTTCCCATAAGTTCTGCAATGATGTCTATTTCTGGATCATCCAAAATATCATCAACGTCAGTTGAAAGTTTATAAGAATCAGCATCCACGCCCCTGTCTGTTGTTATGTCCAGATCAACTATTGTTTTAAGTTTAACATCCTTCTGAACCTTGTCATTTATGAGATCAGGGTTCTGGTTGAAGGTTTCCACAACTCCACTTCTTATGGTTCCAAAACCAATGAGTCCTATATTTACAGAATCCTTCATTAAAATCATCCAGTTTTTATTTGATATCCTTTTTTATTACAATTGTTATAATTACGATTGTTATATTATAGGATCCACATGCACCTGACGTATTTTTGTGGTACTTTTGTGGTACTGTCAGGATTTGATCATAACATCAGGATTTGATCATATATTTGTTTGGAGTTTGGAGCCCATTGATCACAGTTTTAAATCTTTCAGTTTAATGTACTCGTTTATAGATTCTCTGGTTGTTCCAACTATGAGCCTGTAACTTACATTACCTTTAGTAACCTTTTCAAGCTTTCCCCTGGCCACTATTCTTTCTCCTTCCCTGACCTGACCTGCATAGGTGTGGGTGAAGGAGGCAACCTCATTTAAAGGCACTTCAGATCCTTCGAGGATCTCAACGTCCTCAACGTTGTAAACTGCAGGGTTGTCGAAGGCAGCAAGGGCATCTTTCACGGTACATTCAACCTTTATGGTCCCTACAGGCTCATAGATCGTGTCTCCATAAGTTCCACTGATTTCTTCCCAGTCCCTGGTTGCAAGGATATCGAAGAGAGTGCCCTCAATGATTCCCCTGTTGTGCTTTCGGTTTTCGTACCACATGAACTCATCGAAACTCAGGGATCCGTCTTTTATCCGTTTTTTGTAGAGTCTGTTCCAGTAACCACCCTGGATACCCTCAAGGATGCCTTTTTCCTTCTTTATTTCTTCGAAGGCTTTCATGGCGTTCCTGTGATTTTCAAGGCCGTAAACAACAAAGTCAACGTCTGAATTTTCAGGGTCGTAGAGCCCCGGAAGGGTGGAACCTGAAATACCCATTTTATCGTAGGGAATTCCAGCACGCTCATGGAAGGTTCTTGCAACCTTCACAACCTTTTTAAGCAGTTTATCCGGGTCTGGATCGTTCATTATTTCTTTAAGACGATCATTTGGGTGCAAGATCTCTTTCACCCTGTCCTGGGGAACTCCCATCATCTGAACGTGGGTTACCTCAGAATCGAAGAGGTACTCTGGAAAATTCTTGTTTAAAAAATCGTAAGCCTGTTTTGAATCCACCTTGGAATACCTGGTACCATTTAAGGACCGCTCACCCTCAGGATCAGGAACGTATCTTAAAAAAGACAGTATCCTGTCATCGGGGTGGAGATAATTCGTTGTTGCAAAGAAAAGATCGTCTGTTGTGTGTATAAAATCTCTGGGTCTGGCTCTCATGGATTAATTTAATTGTGGGCAACACTATTAAATATGATAGTTTCAAGACTCGAACCCGGCATGGATCTTAAGGAAGGCATATTGAAGACACAAAACGAAAACAACGTTGAATCAGGCATCATTATATGCATGGTTGGAAGCCTCAAAAAAGCTGTGTTGAGGATGTCAGATGGAAAACAAAGGGAGTTCACTGGTCCCTTTGAGATAGTGTCAGCTGAAGGTACCATATCTACCAATGGAGTACACTTACATCTGGCAGTATCAGACAGGGATGGGAAGGTTTTTGGAGGACATTTAAAGCCCGGATGCACTGTGCACACAACTGCAGAGCTGTGCATCCTGGAATCAGACGAACCATTAAAAAGAGTTTTTGACCCCAAAACAGGTTACAGGGAACTTTTCGTTGAATGAAATCGTTTTTCATTATTTTTTTCATGCAAAGGGGAAGAACTATAAATCCGGAAATTTTATACTTCAACTGATACAATTTTCAATTGATATCTAATTCAGTTGATCCCCCAATAAATTCGATCTCCAATTAAATTCATAAAAAAATTAAATTCATAGAAATAAATTCATAGAAAAAATTGGAATCATGTTACAAGGTATTTAAATTTATCATAAAATTTTCTTATAAAAAGGGGTTTCCCAGGTTGAATTTAAATGTTGTTTATTGATGGAGGATCAAAACAACGGGATCAAACCTTAAAAAGTGAGCTTATGAAACACTTAAAACTTGAAAATGGCACCATATATGATGGAAGCCAGATACAGCCTATGTGGGCTTTCAGACAGTTTGGAATAAAGGATTCCAGCATAGTAAGCTGGACAGGCCCCATGGAAATAAGATCAGATGAAGTGATAGACTACGAAGATGTTGAAGTTGAAATAAAAGGTGGAGAAATGTTAAATTTCATAATAGAGCACTTCGATGTCCAGCCTGCAAATATAAGGCTCTGCTATCACAGGCAGCGCCTCTTTGTCACCATAGTCAAGGATCTCCTGGCGGGTCACGGTGTGAAAACCCGGCGGGATGGTGACGATCTCTACGTTCTTCAGAATGATAAAAGGAGAGGTAAGCTCAGTGTTTCAATAGCAACGTGCTCTGCAAGCAGCATGAAGGTCCACTTTGCATTGAATCTCACAGAAGAAGGAACACCTGATGATGTTGAAACTTCTGGTCTTCTGGAGTGTGGTGCAGGCCTTGAAAGGGAAAATGTTCAGGATCTTGCCGACGAAATATGTTCAGCTTACATAAATGAAGTAGAATCCATTGAAAGCGATATAACTAAAACAAGGGTATTTTAAGTACTCATAAAAAAACAGTATTTTAAGGTTACAGTGGATCGTAACCAGATCATACAAAACAGTAAATAATAAACAAAACAGTAGATAATAATAGATGGAAGGTTTAAACGTATTAGGAGTAAGATGTTCAAATGAAAATTGTTATAAACGGGATCCATGCCAATTTAAGGTTTTCTGCAGCGCATTTAATCCCGGAACATGAATCATGTGGTGTTATACACGGCCACTCATACATAGTTGACGTTGTTATCGAGGGGGAAAGATCCGGCAAGTTCGGATTTGTTGTTGACTTCAAGAAGGTCAAGGCCATAGTGAGGGGTATATGCAAGAAACTCGACCACAGGGTTTTAATTCCACTAAAAAATCCTGAAATGAATTTTAAAAACCTTGAGGATGCTGTCGAATTTTCAATTGGATCTAAAGAGTACAAATTGCCGCTTGAAGACTGCAGACTGCTCGATCTTAGATCCACATCCGCAGAGGACCTCTCTGAGTTCTTTGCAAAGGAACTTTACAGGAAACTTGAGAAACTGGACAACAATATCTCGAGCATCCAGGTGGGTGTGAACGAGGGAATAGGACAGGGAGCCTACTTCACAAAAAAGGTTGAATAAAAAGAATAAATAGGGAAACAGGGTTTTAAAATGAAAACACGTATAAGTGAGGTTTTTTCAAGCATTCAGGGTGAAGGGCTGCTTTTAGGCCGCAGACAAGTCTTTGTAAGGTTTACAGGATGCAACCTGAACTGCAACTACTGTGACACACCTGAAAACAAGGATCCCTCCTATGGAGAGCTTGTTTCCACAGATGAACTTTTTGAAAGAGTTGATAAATTAATAACTCCTGATTTTCATTCTATATCTTTTACAGGTGGTGAACCATTACTAAATGCAGATTTTATCAGTGAATTTTTAAGTAAATATGATTTTACTTCTTTAATTGAGACAAATGGTTCTTTACCTGATGAGTTGGCGAAAATAATAGATTTAATAGATTATGCATCCATTGATATAAAATTGCCTGAACATGAATCCTCCGGTAACTGGGACGATCTCTTTGAATCTGAGCTTAAATCCATAAAACTATTAATAGATAAGGGGATAAATACATACATAAAAGTGGTTGTGATGCCTTCAACAAAAGTTGACTTGGTGGGTTATATAGCCTCAAGGGTAAAAGATGAGGTTAAGGAAAGCACTGACTTATCAATGGTTATTCAACCTGTAAGTCCCCTTGATTTGTGGGCAGATGAAGAAGATAAATTATTCAAGATCTCTGAAAAGGCAGGAGAGTACATGGATGTTTTAACCATACCTCAAGTTCATAAACTTCTAAAGGTTAGGTAGGAGGTTTTAAGATGGAAATGGACACCAAAGTTACAGTACACGACGCAATGACATCAAGCGTTATTACAGCAGACCCAAATACAACAGTTGCTGATGCAGCTATTTTAATGACAAGGTTTAAAATAGGCTGTCTCATAGTCAAGAGCAACAGCGAACCTGAGGGACTGATCACAGAAAGTGATATCATTGGAAAAGTGGTATCAAAGGACATTAAGGCCAGTGAGATAACAATAGGAAATATAATGACCAAAAACCTCATAATGACCACTCCTGGAAGTGAATTAAATGAAGCCGCAAGGTTAATGGCTAAAAACCAGATAAGAAGACTTCCTGTTGTAAATAAGGGAGTTCTTGTAGGTATATTAACATCAACGGACATTGTGATGGTATCTCCTGAATTAACGGATATACTGGTTGAAAATGCCAAAATGCAGAACGTTGAATACTCTGATGTGGAGCAATCAGTGCCGGGCATATGTGAGATATGTGGAACATACGTTGAGTACCTCGATGAGGTTGATGGAAAGTTTGTTTGTGAAAGCTGTAAAGAGGATTTAAAGGGTGAATAAATTTAGGTGAGTCATCTAAGGATGCATACACAAAGCTTGAGTTGAATAAGCAATTTAAGGGGTGAGTAACATGAGCAATGTGGGAGAAATTATGACCTCCAACCCTGTATCTGTTTCCGTTGACACCTACGCAACCAAAGTAAGATCGATATTCAGGGAGGAATGGTTCAGATCCATACCTGTTGTTTCAGGAGAACGCCTTGAGGGATTGATAACCCGTGGCTGCATGATGAACATAAGTTCAACAAAGTCCAGCATAGACGCAAGGGGAATAATGGAACATGTGAAGGTTGTTGCAACCCCGGATATGGACACTGCAGAACTTGCAAAAAAACTGATCAAAGCAGACACTGTTCAGGCACCTGTTGTGGAATCAACAGAAAATATGCGTCTTGTTGGTATAGTAACTGTTGCAGACATCCTTAAAAAATTTTTATACAACGGTAAAAAACCTAAAAACCAGACCTTAGCTGAAATAGCATCAGAAAAGGTTGTTACCTGCGGTCATGATGATCTGCTCTCGAAGGTTTGGAGCAAGATGGATGTGACTGGATTTTCAGGACTTCCAGTTATGAAGAAACGAAAAATGATAGGTATAATAACAAGGAAGGATATTATAAACTCAGGGCACGCCAGAATAGGAAGGGAGTCCAATGAGTCCAAAAGTTCCATCCGTGTTGAACGTGTTATGAAAACACCACCTGTTGTTGTGACACCTGATACAAGTGTTAGAGAGGCTGCAGAACTCATTGTTGAACACGACATCGGACGTATCCCCGTTGTTAAAAATCCAGTGTATGTTAAAAAAGAACCAAGACGAGCAAGAGAAGCCGATTTGATCGGCATAGTTTCAAGGGAAGATATTTTAGGATCGTATCTAAATTGATCTTCAACTTACACGTGCATTCAAACTTCAAATTAAATTATTTTACAGACTATTTTTTAGATAAATTATTAAAAAATTACATATATCCAAATTTACAAGATTTCTCAGGTTTATTAGATAATTACTTGTATGATTTTTTATATTTATTGAATAAACTAGATCTCCTTGAGTTAAATGATGAACTCTTAGGCATTCAAGGTCATCTTTCACAAGAGGTGTATTGATGAGAAGAAAAGAAACCATAAATATAGTAAAATCTATGGACAGAGGTCCAGTGGAATTTGAATCCCACGCCTCAGAACACGAAGGCGATGTGATGAGCATCGCAAAGAAAAAGGTGGTTACAGTCCCTCAAAGCGCCACCATAAAAGAAGCCGCTGAAATAATGGTTAAAAACAAGTTCAGAAGGCTTCCAATAACAGATCCCGGAACTGGAAATCTCCTTGGAATTGTAACCTCCATGGACATCATCGACTTCCTAGGAGGAGGAGAAAAGTACAGGATAGTGGAGGATAAGTACCAGGGAAACTTTCTGGGAGCCATAAATGAATCCGTTAGGAGCATCATGACGCGCAACGTTGAGGTTTTAAATAACAAGAGCTCCATAAATGATGCCCTTAAAAAAATGATTGCAAAGGGTGTTGGAGCACTTCCAGTCCTGGATTCAGACAAAAAAATCGTTGGAATAGTTTCAGAAAGGGATTTTGTCCTTTTACTTGCAGGAGTTCTAACGGATGAGGTTGTTGAAGATTTCATGACAGAGAAGGTCATAACAACAACCCCTGGAACAAGAATAGAGGGTGCATCAAAGATAATGGTGAGAAACAACCTCAGAAGAATTCCTGTTGTTGGTGAGGAACGAAAAACACCCCATCCTGAGAAGGACAAGATCGTTGGAATAGTTACAGCCACTGACATCCTGGGACTCCTTGGAAAAAACAAGGCCTTAACCCGGATGACTTCAAACAGTGCAGAGGAATTTTTAAACACAACCATAACCGAGATCATGGAGACACATGTGATAGCAACCACTGCAAACACAAGACTCGGAGACCTCTGCAATGCCATGGGAAGGGAAGGAATTGGTGGCCTGCCCGTTGTTCTCAACAGTGAACTAATAGGTATAATAACAGAAAGCGACATTTTAAAGGCCATAAGTTCCTAATGGCCATTAATTTTTAAAAAAAGGTTTACTCAACGGTTTATTGAATCTGTAGGCGGAGGATATACATGAAAGTTGAAGATGTGATGAATGATGAAGTGAGCGTAGTTCAGGAAAATGAGCATGTGGAACATGCAAGGAAGCTCATGCTCAAACACGGAGTCAGCAGGATCGTTGTGGTTGATGATGAATATAAACCCGTTGGAATAGTTACAGAAAAGGATTTAACCCGAAAAATGAGGGGAAATGGGCCAAAATGGAAAATGAGGCCTATAGATAAAATATCAATAAGGAGGGTCATGACGGAGGATCTTGTAACCCTAAGCCCCAAAGATGAGGCCAGGGATGCAGTGGAACTCATGCTGAAAAAGGATATAAGCTCCATACCAGTTGTTGATGAGGATGGACTTGCAGGAATAATATCCAAAACAGACCTTCTAAAGGTTTACACCAACAAATTTAAAGGTAGATGGAAAGTTTCAGATCTCATGAGCCCGGATGTAATAACAGTTAATGAAAATCACAGCATAGGCCATGTTATAGGTGTTATGGAAAAGAATAATGTGGGTAAAATCGTTGTGATCCGGGATAATGAGCCTGTTGGAATTGTAACCCCTGAAAACATTTCATTTGCACAGGTTGAGGATCCTGAAACCGGAGTGAACGTTGAAAAGATCTACTTCGTGAGAAACTCCGAGGGAAAAACCAAAAAAAATGTTAGGATGGTTTCAATGCTCACAGCAGGGGACATAATGAAAAATCACCTCATTAAAATTTCTAAAGATGAAGATGCAGTTAAAGCAGCTGATATAATGTACAAAGATAACATAAGTGGTATTCCAGTTGTTGAAGGGGGCGATCTTGTGGGTATAATAACAAAAACAGATGTGATTAAAGGTATCCAGTAGGTGCCTGAATTAATTTTTTTGTATCTTAAAAAAAATATAACTTAAAAAGGTCAGAAACAGGGTCTCAAGAGGGATAGAGATGCATGTGAAAGATATAATGAGGAGAGAAGTTTTTCTTGTGGACAAAGATCAGAATGTGAACGATGCACTGAAAATCATGAAAAAACATAAAATTTCAAGGCTTCCTGTTGTGAACACCAACAACAGCCATGTCAAAGAGCTTGTGGGCATGGTGACTGAAAAGGACATAGCCATGCGTTTGAGCTCCTCAAAATACGGAAACCTTGCACCTTCACATTTCCATGTTTCAACTGTAATGAGCACGGACCTTGTAACTGTTGAAAGTGCAAGAAGCATAGGAAAGGCTGCAAAGTCCATGATCGATAATAAAATTGGTGGCCTGCCAGTTGTGGATCAGGGCGAAATAGTTGGAATGCTCACCAAAACAGATTTCATAGAAATATGCCAGGGAAAACCCTTCAACAACACCAGCGTTGCAAGCAGAATGAAAAAAAACGTCTTAACTGTCAGCCCTGATGACAGGCTTGTACACGCAAGAAGATGCATGATAGACGGTGGAATTGGAAGGATACCCGTAACAGAAGGAAATGAACTTGAAGGAATAATAACAGCCAAAGATATAGCAAAAGCAGTGGTATCATTTAGAAAACTTGTTCCAGACAAACACCAGGCTGCAAGGATAAGAAACCTCCTTGTAGGGGATATTATGACCCAAAATGTAAAAACAATAAGTTCTGATGCTTCAATTGAGGAAACTTCAAGGATGATGCTTGAGAACAACTGCAGTGGACTGCCTGTTTCAGATGAGAACAATCTTGTGGGTATAATTACAAAAACAGACATGCTCGATTTTATTGTGGAGCTTGAGGAGGTTTACTGAATTTCACCAGAAATAAAATGTCCAGAATGCAATTCCAGAATGGACATAAGGATTGGGAGAAAAAACTCCCATAAAACTTTTTTTTTTAATTGTTCCAACTGCAGCGGTAGTTACACCCATACTTTGCCTGGTTTTATAGAAGAAGAACTGCCAAAACTTGTTGATCTGGAACCAAAACGACTGAAAAACTCATTTCGCAGGGGAAACCTGAAGTTCTATGATTCAAAGGGAATAAATGCTATTCAATTTCGAAAAAAGGTTGGAGAAATTGAATCTGGAACAATGGTATGTTTTGGAGATGAAATTGAAATTATAAGGGGATTTCCAAAGATAAGAAGGACTCTGATGCTGTCACCCACCCTGAGACAGCACTTCAACCATGAGGTGGCAGTTGAGGAAAAGATGAATGGTTACAATGTCAGAGTAGCTCTTGTAAATGGTAAAATTATTGCTTTCACACGTGGGGGATATATATGCCCCTACACAACACGTAAAGTGCCTCAAATCATGGACTTGACTGATTTCTTCAGAGAACATCCTCAGATTGTCATATGCGGCGAGATGGTTGGCACTGAAAACCCCTACGTAACCCACCATTACCCAGAGATTGGAAGCATCGGTTTTAGAATATTCGACCTGCGGGAGAAAACTTCAAACAGGGCCATGAAGGTTACAGAAAGAAGAAACCTCCTTGAAAAATATGATCTGCCCTCTGTAAAACTTTTCGGAATTTACAGTGTTGATGAAGTCCCTTCAAGGGTTGAGAACATCGTGAAAGACCTTGATAAAACAGACAGGGAGGGGGTGGTTATGAAGGATCCCCAGATGCACCTGTCCCCACTCAAGTACACCTCATCACGCGCACATGCAGAGGAACTTGAATACGCCTTCAGCTATCCATTTGACTTTGGAAGGCAGTTCTTCTTCAGCAGGGTTATAAGGGAGGGTTTTCAAGCCTACGAAACCGGAGAGTCAGGTGAGGAACTTAAAAGAAGGGCCCAGAGGATTGGGGAATCCATACTCTACCCTATGCTCGCCACCATAAAACGTGTTTCAAAGGATGATGTGGCAGGAGAAGACCTTACAATATATGTTGACAGTTACGATGAGGCAGCAGAGTTTGTACGTCACCTCCGCGACCTTGGGGTGGTTGCAACGGTCTACGATTTCAAGGATGGGAAAGCAGTTATAAGGAGAATCCATCAATCTACAACTGACAAGATAAACAACTACCTGAGGGGTGGCCTATATTGATAATAACAGAGCCAATTGCAACGGAAGATGAAAGGGATTGCAGCCATCCTACACGTTTTAAAGCTAAAAAAATAGGATTTTTAGGTCCTTCAGGAACTTTCACTGAAGAAGCAGCATCCAAACTTAAGGGGGAGCTTGTTCCATTTGAATCCATTGTGGATGTTCTTGATGCAGTGGACAGGGGCAAGGTGGACTGGGGAGTTGTGCCCATTGAAAATTCAATAGAGGGTCCTGTGGGCATGACACTGGACCTCATGGCCCATGAATACGATCTCAAAATAAGGAATGAAATAACACTTCCTGTAAGCCATAACCTTCTTGTAAACCATGGTGCTGACACAGACAGTATCACAACTGTTTATTCACATATCCAGGCCCTTTCACAGTGCAGAAAGTTTCTCGATGATCTTAAGGTTGTTGTGCATGCAACTCCAAGTACCTCTGCAGCTGCAGAGCTTGTTCAGGGCAGAATAGATACTGCAGCAGTTGGAACAACAAGAGCAGCCAGTATATACGGTTTGAAGGTTGCAGCCATGGATATCCAGGACTACGAGAACAACGTAACCCGGTTCGTTGTGCTGGATCAGGTGGATCATCCAAGGACCGGCAAGGATAAAACATCCATAGTTCTCTTCCTCAAGGAGGATAAACCTGGAGGTCTCTACGGGATACTTGGGGAGTTTGCCATGAAAGATGTGAACCTTACCAAGATTGAGTCAAGACCTTCAAAGGAAAAACTGGGCAGTTACATCTTTTTTATAGATTTCGAGGGTCACAGAGACGATCCCGTTATCAAGAATATTATAAATATCATAAAAATCAAGGTAGATTATATAAAAATTTTAGGTTCATATCCTACAGAAGGAGCGGATTTACATAGCTACGGATAAAGAAAAATTCATGAAGGAGTTAGATAAGCTTGAAAAGGAATTTGCTGAGGGTAAGCTATCTAAGAGGCAGTATACTGTTCATAAAAAGGTTTTAGAAGATAAGTTAGGCACAGTTCTTGCTGTGGAAAGGGTTAAAAAACTTCAAGGAAAAGAGGACTCTGAAAAGACCCTGGACTACTGGGCAGAAAAGGAGAAAGAAAAGGAAGACCGTAAGGAAAAGGAAGAACTCGTTGAAAAGTACGTGATGATGCCTTCACCAAAGGCTTCCAAGAAGAGGAAGGCCCAGAGAAAGCAGGTTACCCAATCAAAAAACAGTGGATTCAAGTTCACAAAGGGAAAAATGCTGGTACTTGGAGTCCTCATAGTGGCGTTTCTTGTGGGCATAAGCTTTGGAGTGTCCTTATTGAAGGCACCGGCCCAGACATCAACCGTGCCAATGCTTGTGAACGAGAGTGCATTCCCAACAGCCAACATGACTGCCAACGTTACCAATAACACCACAACAAACACAACGAAGACCTACAAGACCAACAAAACAACGACTCCAACAACAACTACATACTATGTACAGCAGAATACACCAAATAATGATCAACAAAGTACGAATACGAATGATAATAGTCAGTATTAACTAAAGTTTAAAATTTCCCATTTTTTTATTTTTAAACACTTTATCATATTTTTGAATGAGAGAAGGTGAATAATCGTGAAAAAGTATCCTCTTTTAATAATAGCTCTTTTGGTTTCTATTGTGGCTGTATCTGGATGCGTTTCAAACCAGAACCAGACAAATCAAACCAGTTACTCACAAAATGGTGTTACATTTAACTACCCCTCATCGTGGCAGGTTGCAAACACAACCTCTCCAAATGCTGTGGTGGCAGTTGCAGATCCAAAAACTGTGGACAATCAGAGTTCTCCAACAACACTGGTTGTTATCCAGAAATCAAATGCAACTGGAGACCTTCAAACTGTTTACAGTGAAAACTACGCAAACTTCTTCAACAACACAGGCAACCAGAGGGTTTCTGAGGGAAACATAACAGTCGGTGGTGCTCAGGCCATTGAAAACGTTTACACTGCCAATGAATCAGGCGTTCAGAAGGAGATGAGGGCTGTTTGGCTTACACGCAACAGCCAGATATACGTTATACTGTGCAGTGCACTGCAGTCAGACTTCAACAATGAACAGTCCAACTTCGACATGATAATCAACAGCTTCAAGGTACAGTAAACCTCTTTTTAGTTTTTTTATTTTTTTAAAGGAATTCTAAAGTTTTTGATGATTTTAAAAATGGTTTTAAAGGTTTTTTGTACATGGATATTTATATGGATGAAGGTATACAGATGAAAGGAAAGTACAACTGAAAGGAAAGTACAACTGAGAAAATTCTTAAGTGCTGTACAGCTGAAAAAGTTCTTAAAATGTCCAATCATTTTCCAGTGACCTGTTGTTATTCTTTTAATAAAAGTTAATACACATCTTGCTGCCATGCAAAATTATATATGCTGGACAGCAATACAGTTATATCTGTTATAGTACCATCTTTATAAGACAGAGCAAGAAGCCTTAAAATAGCCAAAATATAATCTGCTTTTATTTTAGTTGCATCGGCTCGATGCACAAAATGGAGACTATTAAGACCTCTCAGTTTAAAATAGGTTCTGCTAATTTGCTTATAATAAAATTAATCAGTTATTCGGGCACAAATTTATCCAAAAGCTGTCAAGAACAAATAAAATAATCGAAATACATGTTCAGACGATTTTGGGGGGCTATAATTAAGTTATTGACTAAAAAAACTGTAAAAAAGGATTTTAAGAATCATCAAATAACAAAGGAGGAATGTGAATGGTATTGCCAGTATGCGATGTCTGTTTAAAAAGTGGCATGTTGTGTCAGGGGTGTGAGAAGAAGCTGAGAACAGGTGAAATCACCCAGTTAGACGTTGACATTGCAAAAATACTTTACAGGGTAGGTGAGGGTAAGATCGGATTCAAAAAAACCATTGAAATAGGTGACATCGTTATAATTGTCACAGAAAAGGATCAGGTCGGAAAACTCATAGGGAAAAGTGGAAAAATAGTGAGAGAGATATCCCGAACTGTAGGAAAGAAGATAAGGGTTGTTGGCGAAAATTCAGACCTCCGCTCAGTTGCAAAGGACATACTTGCCCCAGCAAGGATATCAGGAATAAACATAGTTTACGGAACAGACGGAAACCAGAAATACAAAATAAGGGTCATGAGGGAAGATTCAAGAAAACTCCCAGGAAGATTGGATGTTTTAAACGGCATCATAAAACAGTTAACAGGCGAGGAAACCCTTCTTGTAATTGACAGAGAGTTTTAAATTTAACCAAACTTTTCTTTTAACCAAATATTTCTTATACTTCGTTTTACAATATTTTTATCTAGATGCAAATGGATGATGGTTTGTATGGAAATCGTGCTTTGTGTTACAGGGAGTGTAGCTGCAGTAGAGGCTGTGAAACTTGCAAGGGAACTTAAAAGGCAGGGATTTACAGTTAAATGTTTTATGAGCGACGGTGCATGTGACATAATCCATCCCTACGCCATGGAATTTGCAACGGGTCAGGAGGTTGTAACAAAACTCACAGGCGAAATTGAGCACGTTAAATATGCCCAATCAGACCTTATACTTGTAGCTCCGGCTACAGCCAATGTTATAAGCAAGTTCGCGTACAGGATTGCAGACAACCCCATAAACACACTTTTAATAACGGCACTGGGACACGACACCCCAATTGTGCTGGTTCCATCCATGCACGAGTCCATGTACACAGCCATCAAACCCAACATGAGGAAGATCAAGGCTGAGTGCAGGGGAGTAACCTTTGTCGAGCCCAAAAAAGAGGAAGGAAAGGCCAAGTTCCCCAGCATCCATGACATCACACTTCAAGCGCTGCGAGAAACATCAGATGGAGAGCTAAAAGGTAAAAAAGTCCTTGTAAGTGCGGGTGCAACCTACGAGGCAATGGATCCAGTAAGGGGAATTACAAACCGCAGCTCTGGAAAGATGGGGGTTGAAATAGCCAAAGAGGCCTTCAAACAGGGAGCTGAAGTTACAATGCTCTGCGGAAGGATGCAGACTCACGTTCCAAAGGTTTTTGACAGAGTTCAGGCTGAATCAGTTGAAGATATGGGCAGGGAACTTGAGAAACTCCTGAAAGACCAGGATGTATTTGTTTCAACTGCAGCTGTTTCTGATTTTACGGTGGAAAGAGTTTCAGGTGTGGAAAGTGGTGTTAAATTCTCTTCAGATGAAGCTGTGACCCTGAAACTGAAACCAACACCTAAGTTATTAACTAAAGCTAAAAAAATCAATCCAGACATATTTCTGGTTGGATTCAAGGCAGAGTACAATGTTCCAGAGGGCGAGCTTGTTGAATCTGCCAGGCAGAGGATGAAGGATTCAGGAGCAGACCTCATGGTGGCCAATGACGTTGCATTTGAGGGCAGCGGCTTCGGCTCCGATAAAAATCAGGTCATACTTGTTGATGATGATGTTTCACGTGTTCTGTTAACTTCTAAGGCAGAGGTTGCAGAGAAGATCGTGGCTAGGATCTTGAAAAAATTTAAGAATTAACCCACATTGATGATGTTTAAATTTGGGTTTAAGTACAAAAAATATAGAATGATAAATCTTTTTAATTAGGTTTAACTCATAAACTTTTTTTCATTGGTTTAATCTTAATCTAATTATGGCTACAATTTTTACTTTACAAAATTTTTACTTTACAAAAAAAAAACATGAAATTAGTAAACACATAAAAAACATATAAAAATTAAACACAGAAAAAACTCCAAAAATTCTAAACTTCCTTTAAATTTCCGCCAATTGTAAGAGGTTAACCCTTTTTTCTATTCTGTATTTTCTATAAAAAATTTTAAAATGCAGCCTCACACATGAAGGCCATGTGATCCTTTTCGTAGGGTTCGAGATCTACCTTCTCAAGCACCCGGAATCCTCCTCTTTTAAGTTTGGATTCTTCTTCCTGGAAGATCTTTTTGGGGTTTTTGGTGACGTCTATGCTTCTGGCCTTCACCATCATGATTCCAACACCCCCAGGTTTTAGAAACATGCGCATGTTGTCCATGAAAAGCTCGGACTGCTGGGGCTGGGCAACATCGCTGTAGAGAACGTCCACTTTCTCCACCATGTGCATGTACTCGCGGGGCTTGGTTGCATCGTTAAGCAGGGGCACCATGTTTTCCCTCACGCGGCAGAGCTCCACCAGGTCGCGCACCATTCTGGGTGAAAACTCCACACAGTAAATTAAACCACTTGAAGCAATGTCTGAGATGTGGGAGGGTGTTGTACCCGATGATGCACCCAGGTAAAGCACCCTTGAATCTTCCATGAATGGGAAGCTTTCGAGGCCATTTAAGAGGGCTGCTGCAAGCTTTGAACGGCGAGGGTCCCATATCCTGTACTCATGACCTTCAAGTTCCACCAGTTTCTCACCGTACACTTTCTGGGTTGGTTTGAGATTTTCTGTGGCTACATGATCCTCTAAAATGTAAACTCCTGGGAATTTCTGTGTTACACTCATTTTTTGGTTCCTCTTGCTGCGATAAGATATTTTAAACTAAAATCAAGATATTTGAGTAGAATCTTTTTGTTTTATAGATAAAAGCATGCTTCCTGCAACTACCTTTAAGATCTAGTAGTAATCACTGATCTTCTTCTTGTACTTGTCCCTCTTTTTGCGTTTCTTTTTGGATTTCTTCTTATCCACTTTTTTGCTGCTGCTCCGTTTTGGGAAGGGATTTGACTTCTCAATCTCCAGAACCTTCTCCTCAAAACTTTCCTTTATTGAGGGGTCATAATCTCCAGAGAAAACATCTTTACGAACTGCCAGCGATATCTTGGATGCCAGAGTCCTGGCAACTTTGCCCCGAATCCACCACTTGGCACCTCTAACAGCCGGGTGCTGGAATATGAGTCCATGCTTTGGAGGTCTTTCACCAGTCTTCAAATGCCTGAATAAAGCTTTTTCAGCACCTAAAACCTGTACAGTACCTGAAGGTAAGAGTGAAAGCCTTTTAATACCTCCAACGTGGGCTATGAGCTTTGCACCAAGGGAAGAACCGCAGAGATCCCTGAGGTTTGGTGCTATTTCCTTCATCTTCTGGTCTATGTAATCTGTTATGGATTCTTTTGATTCCTGGATGGATCTGATTGAGGCTGCAAAACCCTGAAGTACGAGAACGTCAGAATCACCTATTTCAGCCCCAACACTCCTTTCGATCTTCAGAACATCTTCCAGATCTCCAGATCCAATAATGGCGTCCCTGTTGCCATGTTCTGCAACCAACCTCACGTAGCCCTTATGGTTCTTCATTCTGTCAAGCTCTGGGAAGTGCACTGAGTACCACTCCCTCAACCTCTCAACCAGCTTACCTGTTGCCTCGTCCACCTCATCTATTGAGTTTATTGCCTGTATAAGGAGCAGATCTTCGGCTTTGGAAGCTTCCTTCAACTTATCCTCAGTTAGTTCGATGGAGAGCTCGTGCAGAATCTCTTTGAACTCCTTCTCTGCATCTAAATTTTTTACATCTAAAAATTCATTTTCTGTATCCAAACCTTCTGAATCATCTGAATCTAAAAAACCGGTTTTAAAGAGAATTTCAGTCATGTTGGACCTTAAAAATTCTCCTCCACGGTTTGGAGTTTCAAATTTGAATTTAGAGTTGTCCTTGAGATTTTTGTACTTTGAACGTGGAATAACTGTTTCTATCACAACTTCTTCATGCTTTTTCACAGCTCTTTTCAGCACTGATTCTTCTTCTCTGGTTAAATTTCCGTTAGCTCTGCTTTTGAGTCTTTCTGCAAGTTTGCTCCGTGGGAAAAGTTCATAGTCTATGAGGCCACAATTCTCATTAAGAACTATAAAACCTGCAAAACAACATGTAAGATAACACTTCATATAGTTAGTGTGTAATCTTCAGAATTTAAACTTTCTTTAGTATGTAATCTTGAGGTTCAAACTTTCTACCAGGTTTTACGGTAGGTGAATTCAATGCTGGAAATTGAATTATGTAACATAAAAATGAAAAATCCCACCATGCTTGCAGCAGGAGTGCTTGGAAGTACAGCAGCATCATTAAACTGGGTTGCAAGAAGTGGTGCAGGAGCCATTGTAACAAAATCATTCGGACTAATACCCAACAAGGGATACTCAAACCCAACAACAGTTGAGGTGACAGGAGGGATAATAAACGCAATAGGCCTCTCAAACCCAGGAGTTGAGAACGTTAAAGAGGAACTGAAAAAGCTATCTGGATCTGTTCCTGCCGTTGCCTCCATCTACGGTGCCAACCCCCACGAGTTTTCGGTGATAGCAGATAGAATCAATGGAGAAGTGGATGCAATTGAACTCAACGTGTCCTGCCCCCATGCAATGGGAGGATGTGGAGCAGCAATAGGCCAGAACCCCCAGTTAACAGCAGACATAGTTCGGGCCGTTAAGGAAAAGGTGAGATGTCCGGTTTTTGTAAAGCTGACACCAAACGTTACGGACATAGTTGAGATAGCTACCGCTGCAGAGGAAGCAGGCTGCGACGCCCTTACCATGATAAACTCCCTGGGCCCTGGCATGAAGATAGATGTTGAAACAGCCAGACCAATACTCAGCAACAGATTCGGTGGAATGTCGGGGCCTGCAATAAAACCCATTGCACTTCGATGTGTTTTCGATGTCTACGAAGCGGTGAACGTTCCAATAATAGGCGTTGGCGGTGTAACGAACCACGAAGATGTTCTTGAGTTTTTGTACGCCGGTGCAAGGGCAGTGCAGGTTGGAACAGGGATCATGTACCATGGACCCGGCATTTTTGCAGATATCTGCGCAGGACTTGAGAAATTCATGGCTGAGAAGGGTTACAAATCGGTTGAAGAGATGGTGGGACTGGCCCACCTTTAAAATAAGGCTTGATCAGTGGATATCACTTATGTAAGCACTGAATTTACTTAGGCCAGTAAAGAGCTGAGAAATATGCACGTTCCAAAGGTACTTGAAATAAAACGAATAGTAAAAGAAACACCAACAGTTAAAACGTTTATATTTGATTGGAAGGTTAAAAATGAGGTTCCAGGCCAGTTTGTCATGGTTTGGAACTTCAAGGATGAGAAACCCATGTCTCTATCCATAATTGACCCTGTAAACAACGAAATCGGAGTTTCAATTAGGAAGGTGGGGGAGTTCACAGAGACCCTCCACAAAATGGATGTAGGGGACAAGCTGGGTATCAGAGGACCTTACGGTCATGGATTTGACATGGTGGGTTCCAGGATCCTGGCAGTGGGTGGAGGTATTGGAATGGCTCCAATAATCGCGTTCACAGAGGATGCACGCCGCAGGGGCATGGATGTTGACGTTGTAAGTGCAGCTGCAACCGCAGGTGAGCTCGTCTTCAGTGAGAGAGTTGAAAAATCGGGGGCAAAGCTGTTAACATGTACAGATGATGGAAGTAAGGGCTTCTGCGGTTTCGGCACGGACCTTGCAGAGAAAACCCTCCAGGAAAATGATTATGACGTGGTTGTAAGCTGTGGTCCTGAGATCATGATGAAAAAACTTTTCGAGCTCGTTTGCAGGTTCAGGATACCTGCACAGTTCTCACTTGAGCGTTACATGAAGTGCGGTGTGGGCATCTGTGGGCAATGCTGTCTAGATGATGTTGGATGGAGAGTATGCGCTGAGGGGCCGGTTTTCTGGACAGATCAGGTCAGGATGATATCTGAATTTGGAAAGTACAGAAGAGATGCCTCTGGTTTAAAACATGGGATGCCCTGAATTTTCTGTAACTATTTTTTAGGATAGATATCTTCAAAGTCAAGGATTAAGTGGGAATGTTTTAAAAAGGTCGCTCTTGTCCTTTTTCTGGTGCAAAGGTTAAATTAGTATGTGGTGTTATGTTTTTTAGGTAGTGAAGGGTGATTTGGCGTTGGAATTGTTTATTTCAGATGAAGAAAAGGCTTTAATTTTTTTTTTTAGATGCATATGATGGCCTGGTGGGGTTTATTGTCCTGAGTGTGGGTCTTTATAATGTTTTATAAGTGTGGTTATGTTTTATAATAAATAGAGTTAGGCATTATTCTTGTAATGGATGTGGTGGATAATTTCACAGATTTCTTTTGAAACAAATATTCGTCAATAAACACTTATCTTCAGGTGAAAATGTTTTATAATAATAGTTAAAGTTTTATATAAATATTAAATCAGGAATAAAAAAAGTGTAAATCAGTTGTCAAAAGAATTAGGTCATAGATGGGAGAGTATTGACAGGTTATCCGAAGAATTTAAGGAATATCCCGAGAAAAACATGAAAGACCCTGTTTTATCTGGAATAAATAGAAATAGATGAAATGTACCAATCTTCAGGCGATAAAGGTTTAAAAAAGAATCCATGACACAGAGGCCTTAAACATAAGAGGAAAAGGCACATGGAACATTAAGACAAACCACCAATAAGTCACATAACGGAAAGAGAGAAACAAGAAAACACCATTCTAAGCGTTGAAAAGGAACCCTCTTCCTTCAAAAAAAATTAATACAGAACAAAAACTTAAAACATACTGCAAAAAGCCAGTAACAGTATTTCACAGACGATTACACCATATACACAGGTTTAAAACAATATTATAATAATATTTGGGGGTATTTCAAGAGGTATACCTCAACATAATACGTCAAATTCCTTCCAATTCACATTTCATAAACCAAGTAAACTGAATAAACAAAACAACACACATAACATACAATGCACCTAAAAACCAATAAGAGCGAAGGAAGGTTTATCCATTTCAGCATGAAACTTTAATAAAAAGGTATTGAAGAATTAATTTAAGTTTAGTTTCAAGTAAAGTAATTTCTTCAAGGTAAAGTATTTTTTAAGTATGAAGGATATTTTCAACTAAACTAATTGAATGGAAGTTGGATTATTGAATGGAACTTGGATTTTTACAAAAAAAATTGGAAGAATGTTGATAGAAACCCCATGGGGCCATGCTTTTTTATAAAACTTTAAAATAGTGATATTAATGCGTTATGGAGTAAAAGGAACTTTAACATCAACAGTTTTCATCATTGTCCTGCTTCTTCTCCTGTCCCTCTTTGTACTGTTTCCAATGCTTGACATGGTGATTCTGGGTGCCATTGTTGCCTACCTTATCAGGCCCCTTTTTACCAGAATGGAGCCCTACATGAAGTTCAGATCCCTTGCAGTTTTCATAGCCATGGTGCTTGTTCTCATACCTTTAATAGCTGTTCTGGCTCTTTTTGTTACCACCCTCATCCAGGCAACCCCTGCAGTTGTAAACAGTTTGAGCAGTGTTGATATAAACAGTTTGAGCACCAGCAGCATCCAGAACTATCCTCTGGTTAAACAGTACCTGCCTGAGGGATCACCCTACATATCTTCCATCATCAACTCCATCAGTGCAGCAGCTGCAGATATCCTTAAAAACGTTACAGAGTATCTCATTAAGATATTGGAGTCTGTACCGGTTATTGCTCTTGCACTCTTCATATTCTTTGCTTCAACCTTCTACTTTGCAAGGGACGGTGATAAACTATGGGAATATGTGGTTTACATCATACCTGAAAACCGTAAAGGCTATTTCAACACACTTTTTGAGGAAATAGACAGGGTTTTAAAGAGCATATTTGTTGGACATTTCTTCACAGCAGTCATCACAGGTACCATAGCAGGTCTTGGATTTGCAGGTCTTGGATATCCATTTCCATTGTTTTTAGGTGTTTTAACAGGATTCTTCCAGCTCATACCCATTATAGGGCACTGGCCAACAATTCTGGTCCTTGCACTCTACGATATCTTCTTTGGAAACTACATCAGAGGAATTGAGGTGCTGATTCTTGGAGTGGCCTTGAGCCTCATAGACATGTACATAAGGCCAAAACTTGCAGGAAGATACGCAGACATCCATCCACTAATATTTCTCCTGGGATTCCTCTGCGGACCCCTTGTTATGGGTGTCGTGGGATTCATAATAGGCCCCCTGATTCTTGGAGTAACTTACGCTGCAGTCACCGCCTACAAGAAGGATGAAACCCGAAAAGAGGGTGCTGCGGTGAAACAGATTAAATGAATAAAATAGATCATGAAAATTGGATTGTATATTAATATAAAAATTAAGAAATTAACTTTAAAAAAAATACAACGAGTACAAAAAAATAAAATTTCTTCATGCCCATAAAAAGTTAAAAAAACTTGAATTCAGATTTTTTTTATCTCTAAACCCTTTTTTTACTTTAATTTTTTACTTTAAACCAGTTTTATCTCCAGATCGTTTGAGTTCAGCGAGTAACTTGAACCTGCAGAATCAGTGTAACTCACAGAGAATCCCCCTATGAAGAATGGGTTTGAAACTGTGGAGTTAGCTCCGAAATCCTCCTGAACTTCCTGGTCTGTGGGTATGTGTATGGTGTACTGAAAATTTCTGGTTGCACCGGCTTTTAAAGTTCCAAGGTTTTTATCAAAGTTTTGTGACTGGGCCTTAACATTGTAAGCAGGCTCGCCGCCTTTGTTAGTGATGTTGTAATTTACGGTTATATTTTCGCCTTTAATGGCTGTTGAAGGTCCTGTTTGGGTTGCAGCCACACGAACTCCAGAAACTTTCACGTTTGACGTGTTGCTGAGGTTGTTCTGGGTGCTGTTTGAAATGTTGAGTTGGGTCGTGCTTTTGAATGTAATGGATGCTGCCAGTGCAACTAAACAGAAAAAGATCACTAAAACCACTGCTGCGATTTTTTTATCCATCTGGACACCCCCTCAAGGTTTTCCTGTAACTAATATGAACTGTTAACCTATATAATGATCACACGAACTTGACCTGTTTATCCTTCCCGGTAATTTCATCCAGTTCAAGGCCCTTATCAAGTATCAAATCTCTATCTACCCTATAATTTCCATTTTTAGTCTTTTTAAGGTCTTCAGGTTTTACAAAACGCCACTTCATGTAGTTGAACTTGACCCCAATGTAGGGATCGGCACCGAAGGTTCCTGAAAACTGGAGCAGACCATTTATCTTGGGATAATCAATATATATCCAGTCTTTAGAGGATGATTTGACTTCAATAGCCAGATAGATTTTACCGTTGCCCGCAAGAACATCAGGTAAAGGTTTTTTAGTTGCACCCCCAGATGCAGGGGCCCTCATGGCTGCAAAACCAGCATTCCACAACATCTTCACAAGGTCTCTCTCTTCCTTCGATCCAGTTTTACTCATGGTAATCAGCCGAAAATCCAAAACAAGGATTCAATTTAATCATAGTTTATTTTATATATTATATAACTTGACGATAGTTGATGTGATGAATGAATAATGAAAGTAGATTAAAAAAATTTATTCCTCAATAATATCAAAATTCATAGTTCTCTATTTTTTCAGCATGGAATGTGCCGTTTCTCATAGGACTTCTCATCCATTCAACCCTGGCATTTTTAATGAGAAAAGGTTTATCACGAAATGCTATGTCTACAGTTATGCCGGAATGGCTGTTACCGGGATCCAGTGTTATGAACCTTGAAAAGTTTCCAGTGTAATGGTACCTGTTTTTAACAAACCACTGTGTTAAATTAACCCCTTCCATATGTCCTATTTTAGTGCCTTCCTGAATAACATCACATCTTAATGAACCACAACATCTTTCCATTTTTATCATGGTATCACCCTCTGCTTCAATGTTTATGAAGCTGTTATAAGTAACTTTCTAAAAAAATTTCAGTGGACTGGCAAAATTTGGATCAAAGAACTAAAGAGGGGATGGTTTGCCTGAAATTTCATAAAAGGCTGCTGTTTCAATGATAAATCTCTGAAAAATGAATCTCTGAAAAAAAGGGTTAATACGTTATAAAAGGTGAACCTTACTTATAAAATGGATTT
>ENA-UOOH01000062-UOOH01000062.1-fermentation-metagenome-genome-assembly--contig:-NODE-62-length-115049-cov-42.613371_pt1:0-80000 | contig 115049 bp, 108 predicted proteins | sample MGYA00245778_ERZ724025 | MGnify/ENA primary metagenome ERZ724025 (study PRJEB28704, sample SAMN03018313) | fermentation metagenome | biome: anthropogenic terrestrial biome; feature: soil... | reverse complement strand
AAAATAGCCCTGATGCTTGGATGTAAGATATCCCCGGATATAACATACTTCCAGCGTAAACACTATGACTACCCTGACCTCTCATCAGGATACCAGCGAACATCCATACCCATAGGTTTTGAGGGCGATCTAAACGGCATCAGAATAAGGGAGGTTCACCTTGAAGAGGACCCGGGCCAGTACAAGCCAGACCTTGGAATTGTTGACTTCAACAGGTCTGGAATACCTTTAATTGAGATCGTGACAGAGCCTGACATGAAATCACCGGAAGAGGCACGTACATTTCTTAAAGAACTTATAAGAGTGTTGGAGTACAGTGGAAGTGCACGTGGAGAGGGAACCATGCGTGCAGACGTGAACATTTCCCTTGAAGGCGGTAAGAGGGCCGAGATCAAGAACATAAACTCCATAAAAGGGGCTTACAAAGCCCTCAAGTTTGAGATGGTTCGTCAGAAAAACCTCCTTAAACGAGGAATAGAAATAAAACAGGAAACAAGAGCATTTCTTGAGTCACAGATGATAACAGTTCCAATGCGTCTTAAAGAAGAGGCAGAAGATTACAGGTACATACCAGATCCTGATCTACCTCCAATGCTTGCAGAGGAAGAACGTATTGAGGCCATAAGGGAAGCAATGCCGGAACCAGCCCACCTGAAAACAGAACGTTTCGTTGAAGAGTATGGAATTGAAAGATCCCATGCAAAGGTTTTAACATCAGAACTGGAGCTTGCAGATACATTTGAAGAGGTTGCAAAGAGTGTTGATCCAGAGTTTGCTGCCCTCTGGATGAGGGATGAGCTCAAGAGGGTTATCTACTACAACAAGATGAGCTTCAAGGAAAGTGGAATAACCACAGCCCAGATAGTGGAACTTCTCAAGATGTTGCAGTCTAAGGAGATCACAACCAAGGCAGGACAGAGGATTGTTGAGAAACTGCCTGGAAACAGTGAAATGCCCCGTAAGATAGCAGAGGATCTGGGACTTTTAGGTGTTGTAGAAGAGGATGCTGTCTTGAAGGCAGTGAAACAGGCTGTGGATGAAAACCCGGCAGCTGTTTCAGACTACTGTGAAGGTAAGAAAAATGCTGTGAACTTCTTGATAGGCCAAGTAATGAGGTTAACAAGGGGTAAAGCAGATCCAGGAGAAACTTTCAAGCTTATTGAGAAGGAGTTAAAAGAGAGAGTTTAGATCTACTTAAACAGTTTTTTAAGCTTTACATTTAACTCTAAGCTTTACATTTAACTCTAAGCTTTACATTTAACTCTAAACTTTACACCTAACTTTACTAATTCAGGGAATTTTGTTGGACCAACTGAAGTTTTGGGTCAACATGTTCAAGTTTGAGGATACCTTTGGATTCTCAAACATCAAAATCCTCACGATGGCAAAAAATATCATAAACATGATTTTATGGCATCCTGAAATGGATATTAACAAGGCCAAAATAACCTATGTACATAGGGGGGCTAAAGGAAACCTTAAAACAATTAATGGAGATTTTATTGAAGGTTTAAAAGGTGGATTTTTAATACTGAAGGATGGAACACAAATTCCATGCCATAGAATTGTTAAAATAGAACTTAAAGATAGGTTGTTATGGAAAAAATGAGTTTGAATGATGATTAATTAAATGATGCTTAAGATCTTAAATAGGAGACTTTAAATGACGAGTTCAGCTTTAGTAAAAGATTACATGACTCGAAATGTCATCACTGTAACCCCTGAAACGCCCAACAACGAAGTTATAGAGCTCATGAAACGTACTGGCCACGATGGTTTTCCTGTTAAAAGCAATGGAGAAGTGATTGGAATAGTTACAGCATTTGATCTTCTCCTTAAGGAGTGGGTACCAGAGGTCAAGGGAATAATGTCAACTGACGTGGTTGTTGCAGACCATGAAATGCCCATAAACGATGCATCAAGGGTGATGTTTCGTATGGGAATATCAAGACTTCCTGTTGTGGATAAACAGGGAAAGTTAGTTGGTATACTTACAAATACCGACATCGTACGTTCTCATATTGAAAGATCCACTCCCATGAAGGTTAAAAATTTCAAAAAAACCCTGGAAGACCTTTACAACATAAAAACCAGGATAGTCCGCATGAAGGTACCCATAAAGGAGTTAAGGCCAACTCAGGACAAGATATACGCTGATGAACTGCAAGGAAGGACTTATGAACTTAAAAGGGGTCTTGCAGAGCCAACAATAGTTGTTAAGGTTGGAAACCGTTTTGTGCTTGTTGATGGACACCACAGAACTGTTGCAGCACGTAAATTGGGTTATAATGAGATTGATGCATACGTGATCCAAATTGATGAGGACATGAGACTTGGACTTGAAAAAACAGCCGATAAAGATGGCATATTTTCATTTGAGGACATAAAAATAGTAGACGATGCACAGCACCCCCTGATTGCATTAACCGAAAGCATGAAAAAAGGAACTGAGTCTAAAAAAGGAGGTTAAAAAGTGAAAGACGAGGTAATCAGGGAAGTTTACCAGGTTCTCGAGGAGAGAAGGGACAATCCAATAGATTCTTACACCTCAAAAATTATGAGGGACAGCGACAAAAGGGCGGAGGACAAGATACTTGAGAAAGTGGGTGAAGAAGCAGCTGAGGTTATACTTGCATCAAAAAATGATGAAAACCTTGTTTACGAATCCGTTGACCTCATATTCCACACACTGCTCCTTCTGGTTTACAAGGGCGTTGATCTGGATGAAGTTTTCGATGAGTTCAAGCGCAGGAGGCACTGATTTTTAAAGGTTTTTTTTCAATACCCTTCCAGCTCATACTCCTTTTTACACGAGTTAAAATAGACTTTTTTTTGGAATTTTAGGAAATTTTCATGAAAAACAGGTTCAACTAAAATAAAATAAAAAATTGATGTGATCTTAACTTTTTACTTTAATCCAAATCCTAGCTTTTTACTTCCTTCATGAACCGGGTTTTAACTGCGCACGGATCCATATCAATTATTGGAACCTTTGCATTGCCCTTTTCAACCTTCACATGGACGAAAACAGGTCCTTTGCTCTTTAAAACTTCATTGAAGTTGATTTCATCCTTGAAGAAAAATGTTTTCCTGAATCCAATGGACTCTGCAACTTTTTTAAGGTTAACTGTTGAGGCGTAGGTTTTCTGGCATCCTGTTGAACCGTAGCACCCGTTGTCAAGAACCACAAGGATTAGGTTTTCTGGGTTCTGGTTGTAGGTTGTGACAAGGCTTCCAAGGTTCATAAGAACGGAGCCGTCACCGTCCAGGACCACGACCTTTTTGTCTGTGGACATTGAAAGCCCAAGCCCGATTGAGGAGGCCATGCCCATTGAGCCCATCATGTAAAAGTGGGTTTTCGAATCTTTAACATGATACAGTTCCCTTGAAGGGAATCCTATGTTACATATTACCAGTTCGTCCTTAAGCTGTCCTGTGATCCGGGAGATAGCATCTATTCGTTTCATGTTTTTTCATCCTTGATTCAATTTATTCCAACCATCTTTTTCAATTCATTACTCTCTTCTTTAATCTTAAGCCATTTCCTGTTCTCTATAAACTAAATTTACAAATCTCTCTCAAGTTTGATAACAGCATCCTGCACTGCTGATGTTAACTTAACACCATTCTCTTCACCTAAAATCATGGAGTACCTTTTGAAGAGGTTTTTCCAGCATGCAACTATTTTCTCTGTTAGTTCCAGTCCTTCTTCTGTGGGGTGGAGTGATGGTGATTTTCCTTCAACTTTCCTCTCAACAAAACCCTTGTGCTCCAGTTTGTCCACAAAACGCGAGATTGTTGATGGTTTAAGATCAAGTTCACGGCTCAGACGGCTTTGGGATATTCCCGGGTTTTTGTTGATTAGCATGAGGGCAAGAGCCTGGGATGGGAAGAGGTCTGTTTCTCTGAATTCTTCCTCAGCCATTCTGGTCAGTACCCTTGACAATCTGCTGCTTGTGAAGTATAAACAGTTACAGAGGGATCCATCCACCATAATCTTTTCTCCTGTATTTAAATGCTTTTAAAGCATTAGAAAATGAATTTTTCAACTTTAAAAGTTAATATGTTGCTGTCGGTATAAAAAATTGTTCCCTGATTGTGGTGAACCTGGATTTTTGGTGTATCACACATGGTTTACGCAGCAACTTGAAAAAGATTCATGCAGCATCTATAGAAAGATTTATATATGTTTGTACATACAATCTTCTTTGAGGATAGAGGTTCAAAAAATGAAAGTACTGGGATTTGTTGGAAGCCCAAGGGAAGGCTCAAACACAGGAATAATGGTTGATGAAGTTTTAAAAGGAGCTTCTGATGAAGGAGCTGAAACAAAGGTCTTCAACCTCAACAAAATGAACATAAAACCATGCCAGGCATGCCAGCACTGTAAAGGCAATGCTGGTGAATGTGCCACAGACGATGACATGCAAGATATTTACAAAGAGATAAAGGAAGCAGATGCTTTTGTACTCGGCGCACCTATCTACATGTGGCAGATGTCTGCCCAGGCAAAGCTGTTCATAGATAGGCTTTATGCGTTCTTCAAGACTGGATTTGAAGAAAAGTACGGTAAAAAAGATGTGGCACTGGTTTTCACACAGGGGAACCCTGAAGACATGTTTGCAGGATACATAGACTCCACAAAAGACATGTTCAACTTCCTGGGTTACAACGTCAAGGGCGTGCTTTCTGCAAAAGGAAACCAGGCACCAGGAGACGTTAAAAATAAGGAAACTATTCTTAAAAAAGCAAGAGAGATAGGTAAAGACCTGGCCAACTAAAAATTTTTATTTTTTAATTTTATTATTTTTGTTAATTGATGTAAATTTTTGTTAATTGATGTAAAAAGAGTCAACAAGGTTACGAGGTTTTTAAAGTGGAAAATGAAGCACTGGAAAATGAAGCATTGAAGGTTATAAAAAATCGTAAAAGTGTGAGAAATTATCTGGATAAACCTGTTGGTGAAAAAGACCTGGAAACTTTGATAAAATCAGGTATGGCTGCACCAAGTGCTGTTAATTTAAGACCATGGGATTTTTTAGCTGTTAAAAATGGATCCACACTCAAAGCTCTGGCAGATGTAATGCCCTTCGGTAAAATGCTCTCTGGTGCGGGTGCAGCATTGATAGTCTGTGGCACGCCTGAGAAATCCGTGCCGAATGCTCCTGAATTTTGGGTACAGGACTGTTCTGCTGCTTCAGAGAATATTCTTCTGGCTGCAGAATCCATGGGACTTGGAGCTGTTTGGCTGGGTGTTTATCCAGTTAAAGAACGAATCCAAGGCGTTAGAAACATCCTTAACATCCCTGAAAACGTTGTTCCCCTGAACATCATTTCAATAGGTTATCCTGCAGGTGCAGAAAAGCCCAAAAACAAGTTTGAGGTGGAAAAAATTCATAAAGAGAAATGGTGAGAGCTTTTTTAGTTGTTTAACTTAATTTTTTAGTTTAATCTTTTTTAGATATAAAATTTTAAATGTTTTTTTATTTTTAAAATTTAATTTTGTGTGATATGATAAGAAAATAATATGATAAGAAAATATGGAAAGTGAGAGCAGATGAAGGTCATGGCATTTAATGGAAGCTCAAGAAAGAGGGGAAACACTGCAGCCCTGCTTGAGAAAGCCCTTGAAGGGGCCAGACCAGAGGGAGCAGAAACAGAACTAATTCACATCTACGATCTGGATTATAAAGGATGTAAAAGTTGTTTTGTCTGCAAGCTGAAGGGAAGTAAAAGCTACGGAAGACGTGCTCAGCGGGACGCTTTGACACCCTTACTTGAAGAGGTTAAAAACTGTGATGCTCTTATATTGGGTTCAGAATTAAAGGCAAAAAGGCACAGGGAAGTTTTCCCTGAGGACTGTGAGAAGGCCTTCAAGATGGGTGCCAGGTTTGCAGGAAGATGATGTGTTTGTTGACCAAGTCCAAAGTCCTTCTAATTTCAACACTCTTCAGGTTCAATTTATTTTTAAGCTTCAATCAATCTTCATCACCAGATTCATCACCAGAATGTGATGTTAAGGAGCACTCCAACTGGCATGCTCCCTGTTTCGGCCAGCTTCCATGATTTTTCAATTACTTCGAGGGCTTCATCAGGTGTTTGTGGGTTGAAGTAAGGAACGTCCAGTGCATCGAGAATCTTGGATGTGGCCTTGCCCATGGGTATCTGTGCTGATATCCCCTCGCCAAGGGTTCCTCTCTGGCTTATGACCATTAAAATTGGGAATCTGTAAAGTTTAAAGAGTGATGCAAGCACGTTAACCGAGTTTCCAAGCCCTGAGTTCTGCATGAGAATTGCGGGTTTTCTGCCCCCCATGAAGGCACCGGCACATATTCCAAAACCTTCTTCCTCCCGGGTTACAGGTACGTGGGTTATCTCAGGGTCGCATTCAATCATTTTCAGAACCTTTCCAAGGTTAACACATGGTACGCTCACTATAAAATCTATTCCTGCTTTTTTCAGGGCATCATAAACTGCTTGACTGCTGTCCAACTTCATACACCTTTTATTTAAATTCTTACCTGGTTAAATTTAATCAACGCATTTAATTGAAAATTCCATTTAATTGAAAATCTTTTTCTCTGTTATAGAAGTATATCATCATGTAATTTAACTTTTTCAGGCAATGAACTGTGGGTTCGTAGTGTATCCACTTACAGTAATGGACTTTTAAAAACAATCTGAAAAACTAGAAATAAATTTTAATGGTTTAAGCTGATGTTTAGGTTAAGTCCTGAAGTTTGTTTATCTTTTTTTACAAAACAAATAGCGTAGGGATCCGCTATGTAAATTTAGCCTGTATGGATCCCCACATCTTGTATCGAAGGAAATGGCTGAATTAATAACATTCAATCAAATTCCATGATTTAGTAATAACAAACTCATTCTTCTTCCTATTGTAGATACCTTTCCCTTGATAATATTTAATAATTTCTATTTCTTCTGTATTATTACTTTCACCTTGAATCCATGGATTTTCGTAATAATCAGGATTAAGTTATTACTATTTGAGGTTATTTAAGTAAATAGTAATAAAACTAACTTAAGTATTACTTTCGAGATGATTTTTCCTTTAAAAGTAATAATAATAATTGGATCGAAAGTATTATAAGTATATGACTCTAACCACAAATTGTACTTACAATAAGAAAAGGAGGTGAAAAGTACGAAAAAACAAGCGACTTTAATGATATTTAGTTTAATTTGTGCACTGGCACTTTGTGGTAGTGCTTCTGCTGCTGATGTTGCTTTAAATACCACACACAATGGCACAGTTTCAGGTGATCTTTATGTGAACGCTACGCAGCCTGTGGCTTGGGGTAATCAGGCTAGTGGTGTAAATAGTCGAGAATTTAATCAGACTTTTAATCTGCCTACAAATGGAACAAATATCCAATGGGCAGAGGTATATGTGAATATTTACTCGGGAACTGCAAGTGCTAACTGGCCTTCCAATGCCACCATCATGTTGGATGGTGATGGTGATGGAGTTTATGAGACTACACTTGGCAATGAACTACTTGACAGTGGTACTAAACATTCCATGGATGGGGTACAGTACTGGATTAATGGGCACTGTTTCAGAGTTGCCTCAGACTACCAGCTGTGTTACAACGTCACAGGACTAATAACCTGCAACAACCCTTCCATCTATGTGAAAACCGAAAAAGTAGGCACATCTTCCTATGATGGCCGGTTGAAGATGATTGCACTGGTTGCAGCCTACAACGACGGAGACAATGACAAAGTGGATTACTGGGTGAATGATGGACAGGACTGGATAAGCAGCGGTACATCACAGACCACCTTTAAAACCAGCACAGTAACCAGCACAGTAACCAATGCCACACTCAATACCGTAGCTCTTTCCAGTGCAGATGGAAGCTACATATTTAACGGTGAAAAACACAACGGAACAAACTCAGTAAACCCAGTGAATTACTTCGAGACTCATACATGGAATGTCACCAGCCAGATCACTCCGGGAAATGACAGTACATTAACTTACAGAGCTGGAAACGGATCTTTTAAAAACGTTCTGGCTACACTCACGCTACGTGAAAAACCAGTAGCTCCAAAAGCTAATTTCACAGCAAACGCAACTTCAGGCAATGATCCATTAGGAATAACATTTACTGATGAATCCACAGGAACTATAACAGGATACAACTGGGATTTTGGTGATAACAGCACATCAACTGATGAAAACCCAAAACACACCTACACCAAAGCAGGTACCTACACTGTAAAACTTATGGTAACAGGACCTGGCGGTAATGACACCAAGGTGATGAATAACTACATTACAGTTCTATCCCAGTGTGATCTTCAGGTTACTGAAGTAACAATCCCTGTAAATGGACCAACTGTTTTCCCAGGTGAAACAAACAACGTGACAGTTACCATCAAAAACAATGGTCCTGATGCTTCTCAGGCCACTACGGTGAATCTTTACGCCAGCGACGTTACTTCTGGCCCGGTAGCCTCAGCAAACGTGCCAGCACTGGCATCTGGAGCACAAACAACCGTATTATTAACTGATCCAACGATCCGTCCCATAACCGCAAACACCACCTACGGAAACAGCAATGCAAGTTATGTGACCTACACTGCAAATGTGGACCCTCTTAACACTGTACCTGAATCCAATGAAAACAACAATCAGCTGGCCAGTACAGCATGCCCAGTTTACTACAACGGCTACAAGGGTAAACAGTACGAGTACGGTGGAGATGATTCAACCCAGCGCAGCTACGATCTGCGCGGAGATCTTGTCTATTCAATTGGAGACTCGACCTACGGTAGTAAAAAGGCTGGTTATACTGTAAAATGGAACTCGACAGATCTTACAATTCCTGCAGGTGCAACTATCAAGGAAGCATGGTTGTACATGGCATATTCCTGGGACAGCACCAATCTCTTCCCAGGCAACATGCAGATAACCTTTGATGGTCAGAATGTTTCCTACGTTAAATGGTACTACGATCTTAGTAACTTCGGTAGTTGGGGTAGTGGTGTTTATGGAATGTTAACGTACAACGTAACTTCACTCTTCCAACCAAACTCTGAAAATAATGTTACAATTTTTAACAGTACAGTCAGTGCAACTTTGTATCCATTCACGTTAATGGTGATCTACGAGGATTCAAGTTCTACTGAGAAACAGATATTCATAAATGATGGATACGATCTTTTAGGTGTGGATGAGCGTTATGGAACAACAATTAATGAAGCAACAGCTTATACTCAATTTAATGGAACAATAAAAGATATTTCAAATGTTAAGAGTGCAAAACTCATAACATCTACATCAGCCACTGGTCAGGGTGAAGGTAACCTGCTTTTTAATGGTAATACACTTGGACTAAATGTCTGGAACGCAACAAGTACATACTGGTATGCTATTGATGTGCACGATGTGAAGGATTACCTCAACACATCCAACAACACGGTAGGTATCCAGGAAACAGATTCATGCTTAGGTGCAAATCAACAATTTTTAGTTTTAGAATACAATGAACCGGTACCAGTTGCAAATTTCACATCCAACACAACCAATGGAACAGTACCACTTGATGTGCAGTTTACTGATAATTCTACAGGTTACATAACATCATATGCCTGGGACTTTGATGGTGATGGAACTGTTGATAGTACAGCTCAAAATCCAAGTTATACCTATACCAAATCGGGTAATTACACTGTAACAGAGACTGTAACAGGACCAGGTGGTAGTAACAGTACAACTAGTATCGTAACAGTTAACGCTCCTGATCTCGTCGTGACAAATGTTACAGCTAACAACGGCACCGGTGGCTGCATGTTCGCCAACGAGCCTAACGTGATCTATGTAACAGTTGAAAACAATGGAACTGCAGCAACTCCAGAGTCCACACTCAACGTGAACATAAATGGAACGGATTACACTGTGAACGTTCCTGCTTTAGCTGTGGGTGAATCCACAACTGTAACTGTAACAGATCCAGTTTCACGAAAAGATGGTGACAGCGTACCTATAAATGCTACAACCAATCCAAACAATACCATACCAGAAACCAACACGTCCAACAACAGCTTCTCAACCAATTTAACAGTTTACAACAACGGATACAAAGGTAAAAGATGCACTGACGGCAGTGACATAGACACCCAGAACACGTTCCAGGGTAACTACGATGTGGAGTACTCCAGTGGTAATTCAGCCTATTCTGGTAGTAACTGGACATCAAATAATGTCACATGGACTTCAAGTCAGCTGCCAATACCTGAAGGAGCTACTGTAACCCAGGTCAGACTTTACCAGCCCTACACGTGGGATAAAACAAGTGGTCAGCCACATTTGAATGTTATTTTCAACGGTGGAAATGTTGTGAATTATATCGGTTGGTACACTGACAGTAAAGGATTTGGAAGCTCTAATTACCCATCAGGACTTTTCGTCTACGATGTGACGAGCTTATTCAACACTGCAGGCAACACTCTCAACATGACACCCGGAACTGGTACAAATCTAATACTCTACGGCAGCTACCTAGTAGTGGTTTACCAGGACCCAAACACAACCAATAAAACCATTATTATCAATGACGGCTGCGACCTGCTCTGTTCAAACCCAGCATATTCTGTTAACGACACTGAAGCAACAGCATACGCTAACTTCCAGAACGTTAGCACGAATAAAGCTATAAATGCCAAACTCATTGACGTGCTTGCTTCAGCAAATGGAGATGATGGTAATGGAGCAAACCAAGCATTCTTCAACGGCAGCGTTGTAGGTTCATTCAATTCAGACTACCTGAAAGATCCAGAGATAGGTTTCAGTCTTTTCAACATAACAAGCCTGCTCCAGAATGGTACCAACACTGCAGCTATGCAGAGCCACAACAACGCCACCAAAGGTGACAACATGGTAGCTTTAAGCAGTTTACTGGTTATTGAGTACGATACTGTGGCTCCTACGGTGAGTGCAGATATTAAAGGTGGTTCTTTTAATGCTTCGCAGAGTGTTAATTTAACGGCTTTGGATGATCAGGATTCTAATCCAACGATTTATTACACAACTGATGGTAGTGACCCAACAACGAGCAGTGCTAAGTATACTGGTTCTATCAGTGTTGCTAAGACTACCACGTTGAAGTTCATGGCGGTTGATGCTGCTGGTAATCATTCAAACATCTGTAATGAGACCTACGCGATTCCTGATGCGGATGTTTATGTGAATTCTTCGGTAAGCGAGACCAATCCAAAGGTTGGTGACACAGTTACTGTGACGCTTAAGGTTGGAAACAATGGTCCTGACACAGCTCATGGCGTTGTTGTAACCTACACAGTGCCTGAGGGAATGGAATTTGTTGGTGCAATCACTGACACGCCAGGTGCCTCAGCACCAGTCTACAACGCAACCACAAGAACTGTTACCTGGAATATTGGTGATGTACCAGTTGGAGATCCTAAACTCTTCGTAACCTTGAAGGTTTTAACTGCTGGTAAACTTGCAGGTAATGCTCTTGTAACCTCAACATCCCACGATCCAGTTTCAACTGATGATACAGGATCCTTAACTGTTGAAGCAGTGGATGTGCAGTCCGGAACAGGACAATCAACAGCGGGACAAGAAAGTAGTTCTGTTGCAAACGCAGCAGAAGTTACAACCACCAGTAAGGTACCGATGCAGCCAACAGGAATCCCATTAGCAGGATTTGTCTTAGCTGCTCTCTCCATATTCAGTGGACTGTTAGTTCCAAGAAGAAAATAAACCCATTTTCCCTTTTTTATTTTTTTAAGGTCTGAATTTAACTTTAAGCTTAAACTTACTTTTAATCCTGTAATGATACTTTAATTAATCTTATTTCAGTGGAGGCACATAAATTGGCGAATAAAAAAGTCAAAATAAATATTTTCATGCTACTCTTCTTAACACTGTTTTCTTTAACAATCTGTGGCACCGCCTCTGCAGACAGTAGTGTGGGAGGTCAGCCCGTTGTCACAGTTTTAAACGGCACTGTGAGCGGTGGTCTCTACAATGATTCTTATTATGGTATCAATGGCTCAGAAGATCACCAGAACGTAACTTACAATTTCAAGGATCTTCCAAGTAACGCCCAGGTTCAAAATGCCACACTTTATGTAGCTGTTTACTCTGGAAACATGCAGAGTGATCATATAACCTGTGCAAACGTTACTTTCAATGGTAAACAGATTGACAGCCAGACTTTAGACACCCACTATAATTCTCCAAGTAGCGGTGGCAACGATAACACCGCTTACGGTGGAACAAGAAGGGATCCCTACCTTATAGTAAACAACCACACTGTAAGGGTTACCAGTGATTACATCATGTGTTATGATGTCACAAGCCTCGTAAAACAAAAAAACATGGCTTACGTTGACACGGTCGGTTCCTACGATGGTGGAATAAAGCTCATAACTTTAATTGTGGCTTACAATGATGGGGACTCGGATAAAATAGCCTACTGGGTAAACTTTGGCCAGGACGTTTGTGACTCTAATGACTCTGGAAATACAACGTTCGGTGGATTGCCTGTGGATGATACAGTAAACAGCGCAATTTTAAAGGTTATACACCTGGCAAGTGCTGATGGTATATATCACTTTAACAGTGCTCACGACAGTATGGACAACATCCTTTCCAACAGCAGTCCAGTTGGAAGTTACAGTGGATCAGATACATGGGATGTTACAAGCATGTACAAAAAGGGCACTGAAAACACCTTAATTTACCATAGAAGTCTCGCATATTACAAACTGGTACTGGCCCTTCTAACAGTAAACTACACAGAACCAGCGGTTAAATTACCAGATTTACAGGTTAGCAACATTATATGCAACCCAGATGCAATCAAACTTTCAGGTAACCTTTTTTCTGACAGTTCCAACACCATAAAAGCCACGGTTAAGAATTTAGGCAGTCTTGATGCAGGTCAGTTCAAAATGGTCCTTAAGGTTGGTAACTACATAGAAACAAAGGTGATAAAAGGCCTGGCATCCGGTGCAAGCACAATTGTTTCATTTACAGGGTTTTTGCCCATCACAAATGGGCTTGTTACACTGGATGTAACTGCAGACAGTGATGGGCAGATTACAGAGGCCAATGAAACCAACAACATGGCTGCCAAATCTGTGAACGTTGTTACAAGCATTCTTCCTGATCTTGTACCTGTGAGTATCAGCGTTCCAAGTGACCTGAAAGTAGACACGGCCTATCCTGTTACTGTTACAGTTGTAAATGAGGGTGTTAAATCTTCAGGTAAAACAAGAGTTATCCTATGGGCAACAAATATCAAAACTGGAGATAAGGTTGAAGTTGGAAGTATGGATCTGGACTCTCTACCTGTTAATGGAACGAAGGTTTTAACGTTCAGCTGGACACCAAAGCTCTACACAACCTACAACCTGACTGCAGAAGTTGACCCCGATGGATCCATAGAAGAACTGGATGAAACAAACAACAAAAAAGTGGATGTAGAATACGTAAAAGAACCAGGTTCCACCATGATCTTCCTCACCAGTGACAATAATGGAGTTAACATCCTGGACTCTGCAGCACGGGAGGTACTTAAACAGTATCCAAAAATTGATTTCAAGATAAGGACTGGAACAGAGATATCAAACATGGACACAAGTGAGTTAAGGACATACCTCTTAAATTGTGATATCTTTATAGGTACGTGGGTAACTACAGAAGCTTACGAAGCAATAAATGCAACTTTAACGGCTTATCCAGATCTTATCAATGTAATTGCAGGTAAAAAAGTATTTTTGGTGCTGGAACCTCCAGCATCAACAGTTTCAAATGCAATAAACTTCATGAACTACTCTGTTATTGATGGAGTTAAACTGCTTGGAAACTTCACATCTGATGATTTAACTGCTTACTACCAGAACACTGAGAGGGGTACTGATTACAATCAGGTTTTAAAGTACGTTGAATCTGGAACTCTTGCAACCCTCATCAAGAGTTATGAGGGAGCAAGCAGTGATGTTAAAACCAGCATAGTTTCCCAGGTAAAATCCATTATAAACATCTTCAACATAGGTTCGAACATCCAGAACTTAACTGGAGATAATCTGATAAATGCAGTGAAAGCTTACCTATCACTGGTAACCTTAACCACCAGTTATTCCAGTGCAGGTACAGATGAAAGAAACAAAATAGCTGCCAAGATCCAGGAACTCATAAAAAACTACAACTTCAACTCCTTCACTGATGAAATGAATGCATGTGTTGCCCTTGAAACATTGGTGGACAACTATCAAAACGCATCAACGGACGAGGATAAAACCAAGATAGTTTCACGGCTTGAAAACATCATTAAAGATATAACAGCTTACACAGCTGCAACCAGTGATTCTGATAGGGCAAACATTCTCCATGACTTTAAAAGTCTTATTGGCAGTACAGGAACAGATGCAGATGCAGTTACAATGATGGTTCAGGTGAGAAGCATCCTTGAAGACGTAACTGGCATGAAACTTGAGAACTTAACTGCTGATGAGAACCTAACAGGCAACGTCACTGCAATCCTGAAGTACAGGGGAGTTTTCAATGACTACTTGATCGGCGCAGTCAGCAAATACACTGGAAGCACTGTTGTCACGGATTTAGACCTTCCAGACCTATTTGATAAGGCAGTGCTCTACAAAGATCTGAACGATGCTTCACGTGCAAAGGACATGATACTGTGGGCTTTAAGCCTTGATGGTTTTGTTACAACCTACAACGAGCCGCCAAGTTTCTCAAGCACACCCTCCTATGGAATCTATAGAAATAAATGGTACTCTTACGTTGACAGTGACGGCGTGTGGCACACTGGACTTGAAGAATATGAAAAAGAATACTTCAAATCAGGACAGCCATGTGTGGGACTCCTTGAAAGTACAATGTACGTTACGGGTAATGGATTACAGCCTTACTATGCCATAATAGCAGCTCTTGAAGCAAAAGGAATAAATGTAATACCCATTGTTGCATACGGTGGAACAGCTGCTCAACTTGAAGCAATGCTTGAAATATTCACCAACGCAACGAGTTATGATAAATTCATTCTTAACCCCTCGGCCTACAAAGTTAATCTAGATGCTGTTGTTGACATGGTTGCATATGGTCTTGGAGGAACTGATTTCTCCGAGATAATTCCATTCTTCAATGCTTTGAACGTGGAAGTTGTGGCTGCAGTTCATTCGGATTTCGAAACGAATGCTCAGTATGCACTGGGCACCAGTGGATTAAATGCTTTAACAGGTGACAAGTGGTGGCACATTGCAATTTTGGAAGATCAGGGGATAGTGGATCCCATATTTGTTGGAGGTAAAGCAGAGACTGTAGACCCTCTTACAGGAACAACAATCAGTAGCTACGTTCCATATGAACAAAATATAGAACTTCTGGCAAATAAAATAAGTAGCTGGACAGCTCTAAAATACCTCTCAAATGCAGCAAAGAAGGTAGCCTTAATATACTACAACTACCCTCCAGGAAAACAGAACATTGCAGCAAGCTACCTGGATCCTGTGCAGAGCATATTGAACCTTTTAAATGTGCTGAAACAGAACGGGTACAATGTACAAAACATTCCGTCCAATGCGGCCCTTCTCCTGGATGAGATGATGGCGCAGGGAACCAACATAGCTTCCTGGGCACAGGGTCTTGTGGAAATCTTAGCCAACAACAACGGATCCCTCTTGGATGAATTAAAGGCCTACCAGGAGAATGACACCTACAAGGTAGACCTGACCAAGCTGGATAAAACTGAACTGGAAAAACTCGCCAACACACCAGGAGTTATACTGTACTCTGCAGATGACTTCATGAAATGGTTCAACCAGCTCGACGACCTTGTGAAGCTGGATATTACAGAGGGACCCGTTGCCTACATAGGCGAACTCTGTAAAAGGGCAGTTGCACTGGGTTATGTAGATAACATGGACAGCGTTATAGACAGCTGGTACTCCCAGATGGTCTCACTGCTTCCAGACAATCAAACAAACGTGGCATTACCAATATTGACAAATTTAATCAGTGAACTCAAGGTTTACGTGGATTATAACAGTACAGCTGCATACAACAAATATTTGAACTACAAAAAAGAGTTTTTAGCCATTGAAATAAAGGGAATGTCTGGATGGGGAGATTTCCCCGGAAATGTAATGACAGTTGTGAAGAATGGAATCAAGTACTTTGTTTTACCAGGCATACAGTTTGGAAATGTGCTTATAGCGCCAGAACCGCAACGTGGATGGGAAGGAAATGCTGAACAACTTTACCACAACAGTGTTGTACCTCCAGATTACCAGTACCTTGCATTTTATGCTTACCTGCAGCAGCAGGGGTATAATGCAATGGTCTTCGTAGGAAGACACGCAACCCATGAGTGGCTACCAGGTAAGGAGGTGCTTGAAGATGCAGATGATTTCACATCCATAGTCACAGGAAACGTGCCACAGATATACTTCTACATAGTTGACGGTGTGGCAGAAGGAATAACAGCTAAAAGAAGGGGATCTGCAGTCATAATAGATCATCTAACCCCACCAATGGGATTCACCAGCCTTTATGGAGGTATGTCAGATCTTGAAAGCCTGGTTGAGGATTATGATGGTGCAGATGATGCTGGAAAGGCTTCTATCATAATTAAAATCAAAGAGACAGTGAAAGACAACAACCTGGCGGCAGACATAGGCATCGACATAAATAACTTGAGCAGTGATAAAATAATCAAGTTAATCAATGAGTACCTTGAAGCTGTGACAAACACGTTCTATCCATACGGTGTGGACGTTCTGGGCCAGAACTGGACGGATGATCAGATAGCTCTGCTTGTAACCTCCATGCTTTCTGTTCCATTCAATGTTGGCGGTGGAAACGAAACGAGTTTGCAGAATGAAATAGCCCTGTTAATGAGGGGAAAGACCTATGACTCGTTGAATGCTGCCGAACAGAATGCGGTGCAGGAGAAGTGTATTGAAGTTGTGAAGGAGCTCCTTCAAAGTGATGTTACAACAGTTGCAAATAAACTCACACCTAATCCCACGGAAAACCTGCAAACTGCCCTTAAAAAGGCTGTAACCTACTGCAATGAAATAAAGGAGAGCGTGAACAATGAGATAAACAGCTTCCTCAATGCGCTGAACGGGGGTTACATAACTCCAGGACCTGCAAACGATCCTATAAATAACCCTGAGGCCCTTCCTACTGGAAGAAATTTTTACCAGGATCAAGCAGCTGAGATACCCACTAAACAGGCTTACCAGAATGCAAAAGACCTTGTTCTCGCAACTTTGGAGGGTTCAGACCTTAAAGACACTGTGAAGAAGATCGTGGTTGGAATCTGGGATGTGGAAACAGCCAGGGACAATGGAGAACTCATCGCAATGATACTTTGCCTTCTTGGAATGGAGCCACAGTGGACAGATTCACCAAGTGCAGGATCAGGCGGTGCAAAACTCAAAGAAATGCCCATCTATGATGAATTAAGCAGTCTGGTCAGGCCAGATGGTTGGGGGAAGAAAAGAATAGATGTGGTGGTTGTAATCGACGGTAACTTCAGGGATCTTTACAGCAGACAGCTGGGACTACTGGATAAAGCGTTCAGAGTGGCTCTGGCAAGATCATACTACACCCTACTCAACAATGCAACCCTCCAATCCAAATATGGAGACAAGATGAAAACAGCTTTAGATGCTGTGCTTTTGGACATTGGATACTATGGTCTTGGCAGTGAGCCCCTTGACGATAATTACGTGGCATATGATTGGGTTGATGATTTCCAGTACTACATGGATGAGGGCATGAACTGCACAGAGGCAGGAGAACTTGCAATATCCAGAATATTTGCCCCACCAGAAAATGATTACGGTGCACTCATCAGCCAGTCTGTGAAGCAGAGCTGGACCTGGAGCAATTCCGCAGAACTTGCAGAGAACTACCTGAACAGAATGGGACACATTTACTCCTCTGAAAACTGGGGAACCTACAGTGCAAAAGCATTCAAAAGAGCCCTCACAGGAGTTTCTAAAGTTTTCACAAGCAGGGACACAAACTTATACGGTATACTTGACAACGATGACTTTTTCGATTACTGGGGGGGTCTTTCACTGGCAATAACTGCAGTGAACGGTCAGACACCTGACATGTATGTTTTAAAATATGGTAGTGGTACTAAACCAGGAGTTATGGGCATTGAACAGTTCCTTAACAGGGAATTGAACACCAGATACTACAACCCACAGTGGATCCGGGGAATGATGAGCAGTGGGTATGCCGGTGCAGGATACATGCAGAAATTCGTATCCAACCTCTGGGGATGGCAGGTTACAAGGTCAAGCGCGGTTCAGAACTGGATGTGGGACAACATAGTTGACACATACCTCAAAGATAAAAACAACCTTGGGGTTACACAGTTCCTTGAAAACGGTAACAATGCCTATGCCATGATAAGTATGACGGGAACGCTTTTAACGGCTGCTTACAATGGTTACTGGAAGACGGATCAGGCAACCTTACAGATGGTTGCAAATGAATGGGCTCGCATGGTTATTGAACATGGTGTGGCCTGCTGTGACTGTAGCTGCGGTAACATTGCCATGATGAAGTGGGCTGTTCAGTACATCAATGTGGACATGCTGGCGCAGTTTAAAAGTCAATTATATGCTGCAACTCAGAATTCTGCATTTGCTCCTTCATCGCAGCAGCAGACAAATCCCGGTGAAAGTCAATCTTCTCAAAGTCAGTCCGGTCAGTCTCAATCTGGCCAGTCCAGTGCTCAGGGTAGTTCTCAGGGACAATCCAGTGGTTCAAATCAGGGTCAAAGTCCGGCAGGTGTTGGGACTTCATCTGGACAGTCATCCTCTGAGTCGGGCCAAGGATCCTCTGGAGATCAGGGTAAAGCCAGTGAGGTAACTCCTGTAAGCCAAAGTTCCTCTTCACAGACAGGAATGCCAATAGCAGCCATATTTGGTATTATTGCAATTGTCTGCCTTGTTGGTGTGGGGTACTTTAGGGGCAAAGGTAAATTCTAAAAATATTTTTCTTTTTTTCTTTTTTTAGATTAGTAAGATAATTTGTAATTAGTTTTAAAAATTAGTTTTTTGCAGATTCTGGATCAGCGCATGATTATTTTAAAAATCCTGTAAAAAAAGTAGTTTCTGAAATGTTTAGAGTGTTTCAAACCCCTTGAAATTCAAGTTAATTCTATAAAAAGTTCTAAGAATATGTTTTAGATCTCTATTTTGAATCCAAACTTCAAGGAGGAAATAGAGGATCTAAACTATTAAAACAAGAGTTAGATCCCGGTTACCCATTTTTTTCTATTTTGATGTTTTTTTTAGGAGGTTTAAAACTGTTCAGTGGTGGAATTAATTATTGGTCTCATCACCACACTTGCTTGTGCACCACAGTATATAAAGCTTTCTTTATTTTTTATCAAGTAACTGTGAAAAAAATAGTAAATTATATAAGTCATATTTACTTTACTTTTTTTCATGTACATTTGATTAATTTGGATTGATTGTTGAATGTACAATAAAAAATTTCTTATAAAAAGTGAAGGAGGTGAAAATGTGAAAAAGCAAGTGTTATTACTATTTTTTGGTCTTATTATTGGAATTACAGTTTTTGGATCAGCGGTTTCAGCTGCCGACGTGAATTCTAATGTTAATGGCGCTCAAATTCAGATGGATAGTGATGTTTCAAACAGTACTGTAAATCCATCCGGTATTAATGCATCAACAGTAGTCGTGAATTCTCAAGGTTCAAACAACTGTGAGGATTCAGATTATAATGTTACAGCAGGTACTGATCCAGAAATTACCCTGAATGTTAATCTTGAACATCCAAAAGCACTTTCCAATAATTTACCAACAGTAACGGTAACAGATTCAGATGGTAAAACCATAGGTGATGTAACAGTAACAAAAACTGGAGACAAACAGTACAAAGTGAACTTCACAAGCGATAAAAAGAACTTCAACTTAACAGTTGGTGCAGGAGGACATGTACCTCAAACAGTGAACGTATCAGTCTCACAAAAAAACGCCAGCGATTCTACACGCTACGGTGAAGCAACAGTAAACCTGAGGGTTTACAATCTACTTATAATCAGTGGATCTCCAAATTATGCCAAGAACTTCGTTGATTCGAATAGGGAATTAAGAGATAAAGGTTACTACTTTAATTTGAACTTTTTCACCACAACTGATGTAATATCCGGTGATCCCAATGTGCAAAACAAGATAAAAAAAATGGCTTCAAGGGCAGACCTTATCATTCTTGAAATGATGAGTGAACAGGACACAGTTTCAATGGTAAGAAAACTTATAAATGGCACAAATGCCAAGATAATGGCTTTAAGATGTGGTGTGACATTTTTAAATGACCCAATCATTGACTCAAACGACACTGAACTGACGGCTTACTGGGATGGAACGGGTACAGAGAACATGGCAAGATTCCAGTTAAAAGCACTTCAAAAAGTGGGAATGAATGTTGACCCTTCCGAAGATCTGAGTGTTGTTAATTATCCAACTGAGTTCATTTACCATCCAGATTCTAACATATCAATGTTTTCAACGTGGGATGACTACCTGAAATGGTACATGCAGAGTGGTCATTACAAATCGGGAGCCCCATGGGTTGGAATAATGATGTATGGGTCAATGTTTTTCGGTGGAAACAGTGATATGGCTATGAGTATACTCAGAAGCCTTGAAGCAAAGGGTTTAAATGTGATTTTAGCTGTAACTACATCCACTGATAAAGCCAGAGTAAATGCAATCCTCAAATATTTCTTGGACGGTGATCTAAGTAGAATAAATGCCCTTGTGGCCTGTGTGGGTTTCAACATCATTTACAATAACCCACAAAACAGTACAGATCTACTTAAAAAAATGGATATACCCATATTTGCACCGATATATGCTTCAGACCTTGAAGCATGGAAAAATAGTTCTGGTGGATTGTCTAGTGAGGTTTACTGGCAGGTTGCATGGCCAGAGATGGAAGGAAGGATAGAACCCATTATAATGGGTGGTGTAGAGTCTGGAGAAACAGATCCGTACACAAGCATCACAGTTAAAAACTATGAACCGATAGCAGATCGGATAGAAAGAATAGCAAACAGAGTACTGAACTGGGTAGAACTTCAAACTCTCCCCAACAGTGGGAAGAAAATAGCTTTGATCTATTACAACACTGCAGGGGGTAAAGATGGTGTTGGTGCTTCTTACCTCAACGTATCTGAAAGCATATCTGAAATTCTAAAAGCTCTCAAAGCAGCAGGTTACAATTTATCAGATGATTATTCAGTGGATTCCATAATTAAGCTGCTTTTAACTGCGGGTAACAACGTTGGTTCCTGGGCTCCGGGAGAGCTTAAAAAGGTTGTGGATGCAGGTGCGATAACCATACCCGTTAATGAATACATGCAGTGGTTTAATGCTTTACCTGAAGAACTTAGAAATGAAGTTATCGTTAAATGGGGTCCAGCTCCTGGTAATGTCATGGTTTATGAAGATAAAATCGTTTTACCTGGCATAATGTTGGGTAATATTTTTGTTGGAGCTCAACCAATGCGTGGATGGGGAGAAGATCCTGCGCAGATAGCTCACTCTCCAACCTTACCACCAACTCACCAGTACATAGCCTTTTACATGTGGCTACAAAATGAAATGAAGGCCAATGCAGCCATACATCTGGGAACACACGGAACACTGGAATGGTTGCCAGGAAAAAGTGTGGGATTAAGTGGTGATGACTGGCCGGATGTTCTAATGGGAAACATACCTGACATATATCCATATATTGTGGATAACCCTGGAGAAGGAACTCAGGCCAAAAGAAGGGGTTATGCAGTGATAATTGATCACATGACTGCTCCTGAAATAAGCTCAGGGCTCTATGGAGATCTTTCAGACCTGCAGACTCTGATAAACAGCTACGACAGTACCACCGATGAGGAACGTAAAAATGTTCTTGAAAAGCAGATCAGGGAACTTGTAACCAAACTGCATCTGGACCAGGATCTGGGAATCAACATGGATACTGAAGCTTTCAACAACATTAAAAATGATGTTGAACACAAATTGCAGGATATTTCAACAACACTCATGCCTTACGGTCTTCATACCTTTGGAGTTACCCTAAATGGTACAATTCTGGATCAGATGATTGAATCCATAGTCAGCTTTGACCCAGCAACTAGGGACAACCAGGAATTCAGAGACAAATTAAGAGAGGAACTTTCTAAAAACTATGAAATAGAAGATTTATTGACAGTATTGAGTGGAAAATTTGTATCGCCTGCTTTGGGTGGTGATCCAATTCGTAAACCTGATGTTTTGCCGACTGGTATGAACTTTTATTCATTTGATCCAAGATCAGCGCCAGATAAAACTGCCTGGGAAATTGGTAAGAATATGGCCGATGACATGATTGCAGATTACTACCAGAAAAATGGTCACTACCCAGAATCAGTAGGAGTTGTTTTATGGTCAACTGAAACCATGCGTACCAACGGTCAAACTATAGCCATGATACTCAGGTACATGGGCTTAGAACCGGTCTGGGATTCCTCAGGAAGATTCAAAAGCTTTAAAGTAACACCATTGAGTGAGCTTCAGAGGCCTCGTTTGGACGTCATGGTAACCATAAGCGGTCTTTTCAGAGACACCTTCTCTTACACAATTGATGTTTTAGACCGGGCCTGTCGTGAAGTTGGAAGCCTACAGGAAAGTAACAGTGACAACTACGTTAAAAAACACTATCAAAATGACTACAATAAATATATACAGGAAGGAATGAGTTCTAAAGATGCAGCAAAATTTGCAGGAGCCCGTATATTCGGCCCTGCTGCTGAAGGTTATGGAACAGGAATTGCGGCACAGGTACCTTCAACTTCAGGATGGAAGGACCAATCAGATCTTGTGGATACTTACCTATCAAGAATGTCCTACATTTATGGCAGTGGAAACTACGGTGTTCAGGCAACTGAAACCTTTAAAGACCAGCTTAAAAATGTGCAGGCAACTGTACAGGTCAGAGACAATAATTATGGGCTTCTGGACAACGACGACGTGTACCAGTACCTCGGTGGTTTAACCATGGCTGCAAAAAGTCTTTCTGGCCAGGATGTAAATGTTTACATAGCAAACACCAGATCACAACCAAGAATAGAAACTTTGGGAAGCTTCCTGAGTAACGAACTTCGAACCAGACTCTACAATCCTAAATGGATTCAGGGAATGCTTAATGAAGGTTTTTCAGGGGCTCATGAGATAGATCAGGAACTAGGAAACTTTTTCGGCTGGAATGCTGTTACTCCAGGTGCTATAAGTGATTGGATGTGGCAGGGTATGGCTCAAACTTATGCGTTTGATTCAAGTGTCCGAAGCCAGATGCTTCAGGCAAATCCTTATGCTTACACTTCGATGCTTGGGTGGATGCTTGAGGCAGGTAGAAGAGGCATGTGGAATGTTGATAAGACAACTCTAACGGAACTTGCCAATCAGTACGCTAGTTACACGAATCAGTACGGTGTTACATGTTGTCATCACACCTGTGCGAACATCATGTTCAACCAGTGGGTTGTTCAGGCTTCTTCCTTAAATAGCGGCCAACTGCAGCAGTTTGCAAGTGTTGTGGCTGCTGCCACAGGTAAGAGCATAAGTGTTCCAAGTGGTTCAAGCAGTCAATCTGGTTCTCAGAGTTCCAGTGGGTCTCACTCTTCTTCGTCTGTGACTCCTGGTCTCAGTGCATCTGCAAGTAAAGTTCAGGGCAGTGCATCTGGTGCACAGTCAAGTTCTGCATCTCAGAGTGGTTCAGCTGGTTCTCAAAGTAGTTCTACCAGTGGATCCAGTAGTAAAAATGCGCATGAGATCTCTCCAGTGAGCTCTCAAAGTTCTTCAGCAGCATCTGGAGTTTCTTTTGCAGCCATAATTGGGGTAATATGCATTGTGTGTCTTGTTGCTGTGGGATACTTTAGAACTAGAAGAAATATTTAATTTTTGGGGTTTAAACCCTTTATTTTATTTTTTAAATCATTGGATCAAAGTTTTTAGGATTTTATTTTTGGTTTTAAGGTGATATTTTCTTGTTTTGCTCAGTTATTGATGTTTGTTGGTTTTAAGTTTCATAGGAAAATAGATTTTTCAGATGGTTTTTTTTGGACTGTTTTTAATCAAAAACTTTAAATATTCCATTTATCTTTAATTTTTATAAAGTATTCTTGATTAGGGGGAATGGCTAAACCAAAGAAGTTACAAAAAGGATTCGATCATATGCGAATAAGTTTTAAATAGATTAATGTATTACTTAAAGGCTTAAAAACAGCTTTAAAGTAATAATATTTATCAAATGAAAAGTATTATATGCTCAAAGAATAAATCATGGAAATGATTAAAATGATTGAGTTACTATGGAAATTAGGAGTTCTATCAGCAGTTCTGGTTTTTGGAGTGAAGATTGGACTGGCAATGGGATTTGCAGGTTTGTCTAAAAAACTGGCAGCTTTGATCACCTTTGGATACGGTGGTGGGATACTTATCCTGTCAAAACTGGCTGAGGCTTATACAAGCGTTCTTTATAATGTTATCTATAACTACAGCAGTGTTGCTTTCATGTTGATGGCGTTGATCATTTTTGTTGCAGGGTTCCACACCATTAAGGAGTGGAAGAAGAACAAGAAGAACCATGCAAAGGCCACATGTGCAGCCATGATAGCACCTTGCCCATGTTGTTTTGGGGCAGTTATAACTGCGATCATAATTGTATCACCAATAATTGGAGCTTCATCTTTCTTTGTTGGAAAGTACGCAGCAATATTTTTGATGGTGTTCATAGGTGTTTTCTACCTGTTATCCGATGTGATCGTGAGGATCAGCAGGAAACCCTTCCCGGTTTTGCTGGGTAACTTCATGCTCTTTGTTGGATTGTACTTCCTCGCATCTGCCCTGATCATGCCAAACATCAGCTCGGTTTTAGCATCGCCCATGTCCAAAGTGGAAATTCCTTCAGTTGCAAACATGGTTTACGTGTTGATCGTGGTTGTAGCTTTGCTGGCATTGGGAATTTATAAAACAAGGAAAACCAGTTCTCTGATAAATTAAGGTGAGGGGTGAATCAATGGTATCAATTCCGGGCAGTGACTTGCTTAGTGGAGCTTTACACGTGGTTTCGCAGAGTCTTCTCATACCAGTAATGGTGACTCTGTTAATATTTCTAGTTTATGCAGTGATTGAGGTAGGAGGAATCCTATCTGAATATTCAAGTAGAATCAAGCTTGATGCAGCTCAAGTTGAGCTCATTGTAAAAGGCATCACTGTTGCAACTACATCATCTGATATATGCAGGGTTGTAGAAAACACTGAACTTCCACGTGAACACAAAGACGTACTTATAAAAATTGCAAACAATATTGAAATGGCTCCAAAGGCCAGGGAAACACTTGCAAGAAAATTAATTGAAGATGAAGAATTGAAGGCAGAAAAAAGAGTTGAAAAGACGGATATTATTGGTAAAGTTGGGCCTGCAATAGGTCTTATGGGTACGTTAATCCCACTGGGCCCAGGACTTTCAGCCATGGGTTCCGGAGATATAACCACGCTATCCAAACATTTGATAATTGCGTTTGATGCTGCAGTTATTGGAATGGCCACAGCATCAATTGGATACACAATATCCAAGATCAGGAGGAGATGGTATGATGATCAGCTTTCAACTCTGGATGCACTTGCAGAATCAATACTGGAGGTTTTAGAAGATGTTAAGGCGGAGACGAAGACTGTCGTCTTCCAGTGAAGATATAGACCCCATGGTTTACGCCGTGAACATGGTGGACTGCATGCTTGTGCTTGCTGTGGGCTTTCTGATCTTCACTGTGATGTCCATGGGTTTGCAGAGTATTGTTTTCAGCGACGCAACACCCCAGCAGAAACAGGAAATGATAAAAACAGTGGCACAAACAGTCCAGGTCCAGCAGGGACAGCAGCTAAATGAAACACCTCAAACATCATCTGGATCAGGCTCAGGATATGCAGAAATGGGAAAAGTCTACAAAGATCCCTCAACAGGCAAACTTATCATGGTGCAGGGTTCTTGAAGTCTTTAAAACTAAATTTTAATTTTTTTAATTATCCTTTTTTTAACTATCCTTTTTTTAACTATCTGATGTTGATGGGTTATTGAGGAATATGAATCCACATGAATTTAAATAAAATGTTAATGCTGATTGAAACTAATTTTAAAATTTATTTATAAAATTTTTATTTATAAAATTACAACAGGTACCTTTAGACTCTATGAGAATTTCTAGATTCTATGAATTTTTAATTAGAGCAAAAATTGTTTAAGACATCATGAAGAAGCTGCATGAAAAATTAAAAATCCTTCCGTTATTTCATAAGCTTTGCTTAATTCCTTACTTTTTTTAAGCGTACCATTTGAGTTGGTTGCATGAAATAATTTTAATTGTTTACTTGTACTGTTTAGGCCCTCCTAAGAAAAGAATAATTAAAAATAATCTATAAAAATAGAATCTCTGAAAAAATAGTATACTAAAAATGATCTAAAAATTCTAAAATCTAAAAATTCTAAAATCTAAAAATTCTAAAAATTCTAAAAATTTCTTCTAAAAATTTCTATTAAACCAAAAATTTTTCTTAAATTAAAAAGGTTGGAATTTTGGGAAGTTAAAACTCCCCTTAAACGTTCCTCTTGAATTCTTGAGTTATATCCACTTTTGAGTTATATCCACCAAAACAGGATTACTCTTCGCCCAGAAAGGCTTCCAGATCGAAGGAGAGTTCACTGGATATCTCTTTGAGCTGGTTGAAGAGTTTATCATCTAATTTAAATCCTTCTTCTTTATGTTTCTCAACGTTTCTGGCTTCAATATCTCCAGGGATGAGAACGTTTCCTGCAGCTTTGACCTCTTCAACAAAGTCGTCAACATTTTCCTCGAACTCTCCAAGGTCGCAGAACTTGGTTGGATCTATGGCCATTACAAGGTCACCCTTGGTACATGTGGCATCACAGTGAGCTGTTCCAGTTACCTTTGTACCGAAAGCTGCTTTCACAAGTGGACCTGAGAGTATTTCTATCATGAAGGCAAGCGCATAACCCTTGTGGGCTCCAAATGGCAGTATGGAACCTTTGAGTGCCTCGTTAGGATCCGTTGTTGGGTTGCCATCAGCATCCAGTGCAACGTTTTCTGGGATCTTCTCACCTTTACGTGCTGCCTCAAGGAGTTTTCCCCTTGCAGATGCGGATGTTGCCATGTCCATGGAAATGTAATTCTTATTTGAGGGTATGCCAATTGCAAGCGGGTTTGTACCTATTATGGGTTTTGTTCCACCAAGCGGAGCTACTGCAGGTTCTGTGTTGGCTATAACAATGCCTATCATGCCCTGCATCAGTGCCATATCTGAGTAGTAACCCGTTGCACCGAAGTGGTTTGAATTATGAACTCCAACAAGTCCAACACCAGTTTCATGTGCTTTTTCTATTGCAAGTTCCATTGCCCTGTAGGTTACAACGTGTCCAAACTTGTGGTTACCATTTATAAGGGCTGTGGACACGGTTTCCTTCTCTATCTCCATGTCCTGATCCTTTGTTATGAAGCCTAAGTTCAGTCCCTTCACGTACTGTGGGAATCTTCCAATTCCATGGGATGAAAAGCCCTTAAGATCCGCGTCTACAGTGACGTCTGCAACGATCTCTGCATCCTCCTTCTGCACTCCCATTCTATCCAGGATCTCAAGAACTATTGATCTTTCCTGTTCTACTGTTATATTCATGTATGCACCTTCCGTTTTTTAAAAGTCTTCTTGTTACTAATTGGATTAGGTTATAGCAAAATTTTTCATCAAAAAAGAAAGCCCAAAAGCAATCAATAAAAATTTTTTTAGCTTACATCTCTATGATACTGTCATCAAGGGCCTTTATTCTAACCTTTTCTTCTGTGTCTCTGGTGACGTATCCTATTTTATAAGCTTTGTTGTACTTTTCTATAACCTTTATGGTTCTCTCGGTATCTTCTTCCCCTACAATAATAACAAAACCAATACCCATATTAAAAACGTGGTACATCTCACTTAGGGGAACTCCCAGAGAGTAAATAGATTTAAATATTGGATTCGGTTCAGGTAAACCATTTATATTGTAGCCAACACCATTTTTAAGCCTTTTAAGATTTGAAAATCCGCCGCCAGTTATGTGGGCAAGTCCGTGAACATCAACGTCAGTTTTTAAGAGTTCAACAACTGGTTTCACATATATTATGGTTGGTTCAAGTAGCTGGGAACCTACAGACGTGCTTGGATCATCTGGAAGGGGATCATCCACGTTAAAACCACCTTTTTCAAATAAAACATTTCTTGCAAGACTTAAACCGTTGCTGTGGATTCCGCTACTTTCAACTCCGATTAAAACATCTCCCTCCCGGATGTGCTCTCCAGTTATGATTTTTTCCGAGTCAGCGATACCAATACCAGTACCTGCAAGGTCGAAGTTCTTTATTATCTCAGGGAGGGAAGCTGTTTCACCGCCTATCATTGCAACATTTGCCTGTTTTGCCCCTTCCAGGAGGCCTGCACCTATCTGACTTGCTACATTGGGGTCTGGTTTTTCAACTGCAAGGTAGTCAACCATTGCCACGGGTTCTGCTCCAACGCAGAGTATGTCATTTACAACCATTGCAACACAGTCTATACCAATTGTATCATACTTTTCCATCATTTCAGCCACAAGTATCTTGCTTCCAACACCGTCAGTGCTCATTGCAATAGCCCTATCACCGAGCTTAACAAGTGCCGCGAAATGACCGCTTTCTGTCATCACATCCCTGAACTTGAGGGTTTCTTTTAGTTTTGAGGTTAATGCAGAAACTGTTGCTCCCTCAAGGTCTATGTCAACCCCTGATTCTGAATAAGTTACCATAAAATTCACCGTTTATTGATGTTTTTGAGTATTTATTTTGATATTTTGATTGATATCCAATTTTGATATCTGAATTTGATTCTGTTGTTGATAATTTAACATGGCAGGTATCAACTGGAACCATCTATACTACCTTTCTCTTTTAGGTTAATTAATATATCTGCAACATGACTTAAAGCTGCAGCCCCGATCATCCGTGTGTTGTGGTCTTCATCATCCAGGAAGGATTCTAACCTGCGTAAATGCCCTTTTTCAAGGAAAGTGTTGGTATAAACAGTTGCTAACTTATTTAAAGGGTTTTTTTCTTCGGATTCAATTTTTGTCAGTTGAGAAATGGGTAATACTCCCCTCTCCTCAACTAAGATATCCAGATCATCAAATATGGGTATTATATCATTTATTTTGGATAAAAAACTGTTTTTGTATATTGAGTAGGTCAACATGTTGTAACGAATTTTTAAATTCCTTCGAAGTTTAATTTCTGGTTTGAAGTTTGAGATCTTGAGTTTGTACTTGTACACAAGGTAATTCAAAACATTGCAAAACTGTGTTATTCTGGCTGAAATTTTGGCTAAAATTGAGGTTTCAGTTCTATCTTTGAAAACTGGTGAATTGGAATGTAATTCGAATTTTGGTGTTTTGAATGATAATTCAAAGGAGTTTAAGGTGGGTAAAACTGGAAACTGGATTTGCAGGGATTTGAAATGTTGTTCAAGTTTGGATCTAAACTGGTTTTCCAGCTGGGTGGATAGTTTCGGTATAACCTCAACTGCCTCCAGCATTTCTGATCTGTTTAAAACTAGTTCCAGTGATTCTTCTGCACATTTTTGGACATCTGGGTCCTCATTGCTCATTAATGACCTGAGTTCGCTGATCATGATCCCATTTAAGTGGGGTTCCTGATTTAATGAGGATAGGTTTCCAAGGGCGTAGGCCTCCACATCCTTTCTCTCATGTGAGAGAAGTACTAACGCGATTTTTAAACCAATCTCTAAGTTATGGTTGGAGGTTTTTTTTAGAACAGTTTCCAGAATTTCTTTTAGATCTTCCAGATTTTTAGGATCATCTCTTATTACATATTTCTGATTTGATTCCTTTTTATTCAAATTTAAGTTTTTAAAAACCTTAATAGAACCATATTTGTTTTTATAACTTATCTCAGGCACCATATCCTCCATTCCTCCTTATATCTTTTGAAAAAATATTGGTTCGAGGTTATCATAGGATCGATAACTATTAATATGTTGTAATTACAAACAATTAAGTTTTGTGGTATTACTAATAATTGAAGTTCCAGTCTTTAATCAGAATTTTGAGTAAAAATAAGCATAAAAAAATTATAAAATTCCGTATAATGCCTTCCTGGAAAAAGGAGTTCTAACTGCAATGAACTTTAAAAAATGTTTTTCATGTATCAATTTTACAACTGGATTTGAATTTAAAGAAAGATTTGTTGTAAAAAAAATGATTTTCCAATTGTTCAACGTATTGGAGCAATAAAAAATTTGTATGTCTACTTAAAACTATTCTAAAGAGTTTTTAAGCAAATAAAAGTGTAAATCAAAAAAAAGTTGGAAGAATTAAAGAAGATTAAGAAGTTCAAAAATGTGGTGTTTTTTTCACGACTTCTTGATTCTTCTTGGGCTTTTACAAAACCACTGGAAACTTAAATTACTATTGCCTTTTAAAAATTAAATGTTTATCTGAAATAAATTAATGCTTCTAAATTAATGCTTCCTTACAAAAAAGGTAGTTTCCTTTGGAACTACCAGTTTAAGTGTACATCACTGGATCCTGATGGTTTCAAGGTTCATTGGGGTTTTGGTTTCGATCTTGTAGGTTCTGTAAATGCTTGATGCCAGATCCAGTGTTTTGTAGTTGTCACCGTGGCAAACCATGATCTTCTCTGGTTTTGGTGACAGCCTCCTTACATAATCCATGAGCTGTTTCCTGTCTGAGTGTCCACTGAAACCATGAACCGTCTTGATCTGCATTTTAACATTGTAAACGTTGGTTTTGCCCTCTTCCTTGAGAGGTATCTCCTTCCAGCCCTTCTGAAGCCTTCTACCCAGGGTTCCCTCAGACTGGTATCCCACAAATATTATGGAGTTTTTCTCATCTTCACACAACCACTTGAAGTAGTCAACTGAGTTTCCACCTGTGAGCATCCCAGAAGTTGAGAGAATTATGCATGGGTCTCCTTCAACTATGCTCTGCCTTTCATTCCCTCCGTTTACCTTGTGGAAAACCTCGGACATGAATGGGTTCTTGCCCATGTGGAAGATCTGATCCCGGAGATCCTTGCTCAAATATTCGGGTCTTGCTGTGTGGATTGCAGTTGCTTCCCATATCATTCCATCGATATAAACTGGAACTTCATCGATGATTCCATTCCTTATATACTCCTCAAGAACTATCATTATCTCCTGGGCACGTCCAACTGCAAATACAGGAACAAGAACCTTTCCACCACGTTGTAATGTGTTGTAAATAGTTTTTATGAGCTCCTTCTCAGCTTCGTTACGTGTTGGCTGTACATCCTCGTGGCCACCGTAGGTGCTCTCCATAACCATGGACTCTATCCTTGGAAATTTGGCAACTGCAGGTTCCAGGAGTCTGCTCCTCTCGTACTTGAAGTCGCCGGTGTACACAAAGTTGTGCTGGCCGTCACCTATGTGCATGTGTGTGATGGCAGAGCCGAGTATGTGGCCTGCATTGTGGAGTGTTAAACGAATATCTGGAGCTATATCGGTTACTTCTCCATAATCAAGGGTTATGGTATGTTTTATACTTTTTTTAACGTGTTTGATGTTAAAAGGTAGGGGGTTATCTTCCCTGTGAGCTATATCTATATGATCAAGCTGTAAGAGTGTCATCAGGTCCCTTGTGGGTGTTGTGCAGTACACAGGCCCTTCGTATCCGTAGTGGTAAAGGTAAGGTAAAAATCCTGAGTGGTCCAGGTGTGCATGTGATATTATAACTGCGTCCAGATTGTCCAGGGAAAATTCTGGAACGTTCAGGTAGGGGTACGAGCTTTTATCATCGGTACCTGCAACGTTCACACCGCAGTCCAGCAGGATGTTGCTGTTGCTGGTTTGCATGAGTATTGAAGACCGTCCAACTTCCCTGAAACCTCCAAGAGCTGTTAACCTTGTCCATTCATTTTCCCCGGGTATCTCCCTGTGTATCCTGTTTCCAAGCGTTTGCAGGATCTTTTTACGTTCCTTGCTGTTTTTTCTAAGTGTCCTCCTCACTCTCTGTATAACTTCAGAAGTTATCGGCGGCGTCCTGAGTATTTTAGGCGCCCAACCTGTATTTTTAACTATTTCCCTTGATGTTGAGCCGTACTTACCTATTACAAGTCCTGGTTTTCTGGCTTCTATAATTACCTCGCAAGTTACATCGTCAAAGGAAATATCAGTTATCTTGGCATCCTCTGGAACTATCTCCTGAATCTTCTTTATGGAGTTTTCAGGTTCCATGAGAACAGAACGGTCTGACCGGATAATTATCCTTTTCCTTATGTCTTTTGCAAGATCCCTTATGAGATCACCGTTTTCCGTTATTATCTCCGGATTCTTGGTGTAGATCACCACTTCAGGACCTTCAAATTCAACCTTTGCAACTTGTACTCGTTTGGGTAATCCTTGTATTATCGTATTTTTAATTTCTTGAATCTCTGAACCCATATAATCACTTCTAAAAAAATAGAAAATAATTGTAAACCACGTTGAGTGTTTACTTTCTAAATATAACGTAATAAAAAAGTTTTAATAAAATTTAGACTGAAAATTAGTTTACTTCTTTAATTTTCTTTTCAACTTCTTCTGAAGATAGCATTTTAAAACCTTCTTCTTTTGTAACGGTTGCAATTAATATTCCGTTACCAGAAAATGTGTCCCTTTCCATTGCAGATTTAATGGCCCTTATGGCAGTTTCAATGCCTTCGTCCACGTACATATCTTCACTGTAACGGTCTTCAAGGACACCGTAAGCCACTGGTGATCCTGAACCTGTTGATATCATCATATCTTTCACAACACCGCCTGCAGCGTCAAGTGAGTAAAGTGCTGGTCCTTCATCGTCCACTCCTCCGAGCAGGATCTGAACGTACATTGGTGAGGACTGTAATATACTGGATGTTAAGGTTGCTGCAGCCTGAACGCTGATTCTAGCATCGTTTCTAAGTCTGTAAAGAGCCACTTCAGCTTTTATAAACTTCATTAACTTCTGGGCATCTGAAACACCGCCAGCAATGGTGGTTCCCATGTGGTCGTCTATCCTGAAGATTTTTTCTGCAACCTTGTGGGCTACCAGGTTACCCATTGTAGCTCTTCTTTCAGTAGCAAAAACAACTCCATCCTTGCAGGTTAAACCAACAGTTGTAGTGCCTTTTAACTTATTTTTATCGTTCATAAATACACCTCGAAAAAAATGCGGCAAATAAAAAATAGTTTTCAAAATTGTTTTCAAAAAAAATTTTCAAACTTCTTATGCCTATATGTTAAATTCATGCTATATAAATATTGCGAGTTTTACGTTTTCTTAATTTTATTAATTAATCCTTTTAAACACTTTCTTTCCAACTTTCATCTAAATACTTATAAATATTTCTATTTAATTCCTCTAATCCCCTCTTTTTGTTAAATTTTTTGCTGGTTTATTTAGTGGAAGTTTATTTAATGAAGGGATTTTTTTTGTTGAGAAGTGTGCTGAGGGCTGACCCAAAAAAACATGAACTATGGAACATTCATTTAAAGGTAAAATGTGTGAAAAATTTTACAAGTTTTTTTAAATTTTGTAATCTTTTTTTTACAGTCTGTCTTAATTTTAACCATTCAATGAATGCAGTTCCTTTTAGGTGTAACAGAGGGTAAAATCTTTTTAAATAAAGTAAAAATATAAATCTTTTAATAGAGTATCCTTTAATAAAATAAGATTCCATTAGTTTTTAAAACCTTTAAAAAACCCTTAGAATTTAAAATAATTTAAAACAAAAAAATAATTTAAAACTGTAGAATCAGGTTATGAGAACATCTAATTTGCCCTGATTGATTCCGTTTTTGATTTCCCTTGATATTCTGCGTCCCATGCTCATAGGCTCTCCAAATAGGAGGTAGCTATATGGGGATGAGTCCATGAAGGTGTTGGTTCCACCGTCTATTCTTGCACTCATCTCAAAGACCACGATCTCAAGGTTGTCTGTGCAGAGACCCTGAAGGCAGAATGGACCATTCATGCCAGGTTTTACAAGTTTTCGTGCGGTTTCAACAAGGTTGTCACCATTTTCAAACACCTGCGGAAGCAATGATTCCCTTATAACAGCTGGATGGTTTCCTGTTATAACGTAGGATGGATTTAGGTCTGCTTCGAGCTGGTCTTTGGCAGGAATTCTGCACAGGCCGTCGATGTTGGATTCATAGCGGCTGTCCATTCCCAGAACCTCCACTTCATCCTTTAGTACTGAGTAGAAGTAGTGAATGCAGTAGTTGCAGCCTGAGACGTACTCCTCAATGTGGGCCTTTTCAACGTCGTCGGGGGTTATCCATTTCCTCTCCAGCATGTTCTCGATCTTGGAGTTGTACTCTTCCGTTGTTGATGCAACGAAGTATCCGCGGCCTCCCCTTGCACCTGGGAACTTTACCATAACTGCCCTGTCAATGTCATCGGGGTTTTCGTACTTTTTAGGCATTCTGATACCGGATTCTGTTATGAGTTTCCTTTCTAGGTCTCTTTCAGCTTCCCAGCGCAGTATGTCCCTGTTACCAAACATTGGAACGTTGAATTTGTCTTCGACATTGTCGAGTCCAGCGTATGCAACGAAAGAACCGTGTGGAACCACAATGCTGTTTAGATCCCTGAGCTTCTGCTGAACGTCCTCGTTAACAATGTCGCTGAACTTGTCCACCATTATGAACTCATCTGCAACATGGAACCTTTGATATGGAATTTCACGTCCCTTTTCACACACAACGGCGGTTCTGAAACCCTCTTCCTTTGCCCCTTTAAGTATGTGGAGTGATGTGTGACTTCCGAGGGTTGCAATGGTTATGTTCTCTTTATCGTATCCATCTAGAATTTCAAGAATTTTTTCTCTCTTAACTTTACCCATCTTGAATTTCTCCTTACCTTAATTATAGTTTAAACTGTATAATTTAACTAGTATTAGTAACTGATGCTTATCTTCTGTAGGAATGCCTTTGGATGCTGGAAGAAATTATATTTAACACGAATTCACGCTTCATCCAATACTTCATTTTTTTTAAAAATTTGAGATTCAAACCTTAAACTATGACTAAACATGTGTTTTTATTTAAAATTTCCTTAATTTATTCTAAATCTATTAAAATTTATTTTTTACTTTAAAATATTTTTTACTTTAAAATATTTTTTACTTTAAAATATTTTTTACTTTAAAAAAACAATTCTAAACTTAAAAAGTATTTTAAAAATTGAAAAGTAATTCTAAAACTTATTCAAAATAATTTTTATTCAAAAAATGGGGTTATCCAAAAAAAATAATGGTTTGAAATGGTTTAAATAAATTCTTTCATGAAGCTGCCTGAAGAAATTATTTATTATCCCAGATGAAACTAGACCCATGAAAGGAAAGGTAATAGGAGACATTCTTGTTTTAAAGAAGGATGTTGAAAACCCCTACAGACTCCTTGAAATACCTGGAGTCAACAGGGTAGTGAAATTAGGACATATAAACGGTTTAAAAAGGGAACCGGAAGTTGAAGTTTTGATAGGTGACGGCACAGAAACCATCCACAAGGAAAATCACTGTTTATTCAAGATGGATGTTGCAAAGGTTATGTGGTCCAAGGGAAACACCGGAGAGAGAAAAAGAATGGCCAACATAGTCCGGGACGGAGAAGTGGTGGTTGACATGTTTGCAGGCATTGGCTACTTCTCCATACCAATGGCAGTGCACTCAAAACCTGCTAAAATCTATTCAGTTGAAATAAACCCCATTGCATACGGTTATCTATGTGAAAACATCCATTTAAACAAGGTTGAAGATATTGTGGAGCCCATGCTTGGGGACTGCAGGGAGCTTGCCCCCAGGGGTGTTGCAGACAGGGTTCTCATGGGCTACATTGGAAACACCCATGAGTACCTTCCAGCTGCAATGGAGGTACTTAAAGATGGAGGGGTGGTACACTACCATGAATCTGTCCCAGATAAAATAAAGTTCATAAGACCTGTTGAAAGGATAAAGGAAGCTGCAGGTGAACGTGATGTTGAGGTACTCAAGAAGAGGATCATAAAACCCTACTCACCTGGTGTTTACCACGTTGTGGTGGATGCAAAAATTGGATGAATGAAGCCAGACAAAGTTACCATACGATCATCATGAAAATTTTAGAGTTTGAAACTTGATTAGGTTGTGGTAACGTGGACGTTTTTGAAGCCATATCTGGAAGAAGAAGCATAAGAAAATTTAAAAAGGAAAATGTAAGCGACGAACTGATACGAAAGGTGGTAAATGCAGGGATATGGGCACCTTCAGCAGGGAATGTGCAGGCATGGGAAGTTGTAATTGTGCAGGATGAGGAAAAAAGGCGAAAAATATCTGAAACCGCCTATATGCGTGATTTCATAGCTGAAGCCCCAGTAATAATGGTTTCATGTGCCAACATGGAAAGGTCCAGTGCAGTGTACGGGGCCAGGGGCATGGACCTTTACTGCATACAGGATGCAGCATGTGCAACCCAAAACATGCTCCTTGCAGCCTATGCACTTGGACTGGGTACATGCTGGGTTGGTTCATTTGATGAAGAGCTTTTAAGGGATTTAATAGATATTCCAAACATTTTAAAACCTGTTGCACTTGTTCCATTGGGATATCCCGATGAAGAACCATATCCACCAACGAGAAGGGAACCTGAAGAGTTCATCCACATGGAAAAGTTTGATTAAACTTCAAATCCATTTTTACGATAAATTCCAGGAAAAATGAACTTCAAACCAAAAAAATGAAAATTTTAGGCATAGATCTAGCTGGAAAACCTGAAAATCCAACGGGAATATCTGTTTTAAATGTTAACTTGAAGACCCTTAGATCTGATATTAGGTTTAACCTGCTCCACAAGGATGAAGAAATATTAAAAGAAACAGAGAGGTTAAACCCGGATTTAATTGTTGTTGATGCACCTTTATCCCTTCCAAGAGGTAGATGCTGCCTTTCAAAAGATTGCAGCTGCAGCAGGGTTGGAGGACATTTCAGAGAAGCTGAAGCTGAAATAAGAAAGTATGGAAACGTGCTGCCCTTAACCTTCAGGGGGATGAGAATGCTCACAGAAAGAGCAATTGGTCTTTCAAACAAGTTAAAACGAAAATATAAGGTTATAGAGGTGCATCCAAGAACCGTGCAGAAAATCCTTGGATTTGACGATTTATATTTTGCTTTAAACAGATATTTTAAGTTACCCTGTGAAGTTACGGATCATGAATTGGACGCTGCACTTGCAGCTTTAACAGGATTTTTTTACCTTAAGGGCTGTTACATGGAACTGGGCGATCCTGCGGAAGGTACAATAATTCTTCCAAGAAAAGGATGCTTAAGACGGGTAACAGATGGTTTACATGTTAAACAGATCTAATACCCGGGAATTCTAGTTATCCAGAACTTGTATGGAAATCCTATAAAATGCGACAAAGGTTTTAAGGCAGTTTAATCCGTAAAAAATAGCTTAAAGAGGTGAATTTAAAAAGTTCAGCATATAATCAACTTGAATTGTTTAAAATTCAAAAATTTTAGTGAATACACCTTATTGGACTTAATATGTATCTCAAAAGTTTAAATGTATCCTAAAATCTACCTAAAATCTAATTTTATGTATTAACATCTTTAATCAGGAAATTAAACCTCTAAAACTTAAAGATCTATTTTTTCACGTATTTTTTCGCTTAAAAATTCTTCTGAAAGATCTTCTGATAGAAATTTAGGATAAACTGGCAGTCTTTCAGCAAGTTCAAATCCTAATTCCTCCGTAATACCTTTAAGTTCATCAAGATCTGGCCATGGTGCATCTGGATTCACGTAGTCCTGTGTTATTGGTGAAACTCCCCCAAGATCGTCTGCACCTGCCATGAGGAAAATGGATGTTGTGTACCTGTTCAGGTTTGGAGGTACCTGAACCCCAACATCAGGAAAGAGCAGCTTCGTAACAGCCATCATCTTTATCATTTCAACCAGGGAAGGTTCTCTGTAATTCTCCATGGGGATTCCAGGTTTTGGCTTGAAGTTCTGGATGATTATCTCCTGGATGTGGCCGTACCTGTTTTGAAGCTTCCTTATCTCCAGGAGAGATTCTGCACGTTCCTCAACAGTTTCACCTATTCCAATAAGAAGCCCTGTTGTGAAGGGTATTTTAAGTTTTCCAGCATTTTCAATGGTTTTTATTCGAAGTTCAGGTTTTTTACCCGGACTTTTTTCATGTGCAATTGTTTTCATCAGCCTGGAACTTGTTGTTTCAAGCATCAAACCCATTGAAGCATTAACTTCCTTCAAAAATTTAAGTTCACTTTTTTTAAGGATTCCCGGGTTGCTGTGGGGCAAGAGATCAGTCTGATTCAATGTTTCCGAGCAGAGGAAGTGGAGATACTCGAGCATGTTTCCAAAGCCCAACCTTTCAATTGCAGCCTTAACACTGGAATCTTCATCTGCATGTTCTCCAAATGTAAAGAGGGCTTCCCTGCAACCGTACTTGTCTGCAAGGGTGATGTTTTTCATGACATCGTGCGGTTCCATGAGAATTGTTGCGTTTGGGTCGTTTACATCCTTTTTGAAGGTGCAGTATCCACATTCATTTCTGCATATGTTTGTTAAGGGCAGAAAAACGTTTTTAGAGTAAGTAATCGTTTTTCCGCATCTTTTAGAATTTGCAGCGGCCATTAAATGTATTATATCATCACATTTGGCATTTAAAAGCGATAATACATCTTTTTTTGATGGTTTGGACATTTTATTTTCTACCTTCTCCAAGTTGAAAGTTTGCCTCAGTGTACTTCACTTGCCGTCTTACGGTTATCTTTTACGGTTATCTCTTGCAGTTAACACCCAGGTTATGTTGGCAAAACACGGTTTTCAGGTATATTAGCTGGTGTACCCAACATGAAGGTTGGATACAACCAGTTCAACGAATACAGGGCCCACTCCACTTTTATCTTTCCACAGGATCAAAAAGAGGCCTATGTTTTCAACGGTGGCCAGGGCATATTCCAGATGGCAGTTGATACTTTCAAAAGACTCCTTAAGTCTGTAAATTCCCTGGATATCAGTTTCTTCAGGGATATCCACACTTGCCCTTATGTTTTCGTCCATGATCCCTATGATGTTCACTGCCTCTTCAGAGACCATTTCAACCCTCTGGGCTTCAATGCTTTCCAGGGTTTCTGAAAGCAGTTTTCCGAGATCTTTTGGTTTAATCCTTTTTCTGGAGATCCCACGGACTATCAATATTTGAGGAGTATCCATTGCGGCTTTTGATCCGTTAAAAGCCTCAAGGTGGGTCATGATCTTACCTGCAACCTCTTGTATACGTATCAATGTTGCTCTCCTCCACCTGCTTCATTTCCTCTTTTAATTCGCCCATTGTGGCCACTTTCTCTGCAAAGGCGTTGTGTCTGTGTATACTTTCCTCGTTGACCTGTCTCACAGTTATCAGAGTGTCATCTGGAAGGTTTGAGTACTTTGCAACGATCCTCTGGACCATGTTTCTAACGCAGTCCTCAACAAATTTGGGGTTTTTGTGAGCATGTTCCACAACTGCATTTTCGTCAACCCTTTTTAAGAGTTCGCATACTGGTGAACTCATTGAATCCTCTATTATCTTTATTATATCTTCACCTCGAACTACAGGGTTTTCAGGGACCTCTATCATTATCATACCCTTTCCTCTCTGGTTGTGGGATGCAAAAGGCACTGTATCAAGAACTTTTTGGGTTGTTTGTTCGTCTAGGAATTCTAAGAGCTTCTGTCTTGCAGATTCTTTGGTTGTTTCCTGTGCACATGGGCAGACCGTCATTCCCACAACCTCTGCACCGATCATCTTCCTGATCTTAACACCGTCTCCATCCCTTACACCGATGGCGTTTGCCATAACTTTGGTCATCTCCTGAGTTTTGACCTTGGTTACAGGTGATTCCTTCATGATCATGTAGTCGCTTTTCATGCTCACCTCTGCTTTTTTGGCATATTTATGCTTTTTAAGCAGGCAATTGACGATTTCAGCGCATAAAGATTCTATCTCAACTGCCGATCCGCTAATTGCTCTTTCAAGAACTGCACTTATGGCTTCAGGGTTCCTTGACATGTGGATCCCCCTCTGTGAACTTGGAAGGTCAACAAATGCGTTGAATGTTGGTAAGAGGACTATGGGTCTTTTCCCGTTCCTTCCGATTTTTAAAAGTTTTTTAACCCCTGTAACTCCAACCCTAGTAAGATGCACAGGAATGGTTGGTGTCTTGTCCTGCGTATCTGGAAAACTCAAATCCAATTTTTTCACCTCAAATGGTAATTTGTTTTCATGTGATTGTAGCTTTCATCTGGTTGTAGCAATAATTGAAGCCATAGTAATTATGAACGATATCAAATGGAAAAAAACAATGTCCTTCTTCCTTACTTAACTTCAATACACATTTTTTTTACTACGGTCCTAATTTTTATGAAATGGAGGCACCAAAAATTTGACAGCTCCAACAACACATCTTCAATAACATTGCCTTTCTTATAATATTATGTTTGGTATGTTAACCTTTACTATTAAGTTTGGGTTAATATTTTGGAAATGCATGGAGAAAAAGATATTTTGGAAATGCATGGAGAAAAAGATCATGAAAATGATTTGTTTTTAGCTTATAAAACTGTTAAAAATTAAAATGGAATGCTAATGGTGTGTTGAACTAAAAAAAAGAAGTTGGAAAGAATTTAAGACAAAATGCCCTTAAATTCATCGGCAGTTATTTCCTTTAAGTTCTCTGAAACTATAACCTGGGCATTATAAAGCTCTCTGGCCCTTGATCCAAGAACTTCACCAGTTTTGTCATCTTCCACAACCACAAGGATCGCTGATGGATTGAACTGTTCACTTTTACGTTCTATATCATTTTTAACATGTTCTATTTTCTTTTTTATTGGTATGAGCGCTTTTTCAGGGATTTTGGGATTTATGAGCTTCATGTCTTCCAGTTCAAGTGGAACTCCTGCAACGATTATCCTCTGCGGTTCCACCCCCAACTTTTGCAGTGCTTTTTTAAAGCTGCTCTTGGTTGTTAAAATCAGAAAGTTCTTTGAAAGCTTTTTGATCTCATTTTTATCACTTTCTCGCTCGAGGACCCCGAAGTCTGCAAGTATGCTGTCTAACTTGCGTCTTGCTGTAATGATCCTGTTACAGAAGAGCTGGGCATTGTTTTCATCAAGTTCCTGGGATGGTCTGCTTGAATATATGAACTCTTCTGCCTCAATTAGCTCGTTTAAAACCTCTTCAAAAATATTTACATTAATCTTACCTGCTTTTGGAGTTTTAAACTTTTCTGCATTATTTTTAGATTTTCCTGCTTCCTCGAGTAATGATTGCATCTGTTTAATTCTGAATCTTTCCATAAAATCGCCTCAAAATTCAAAAAATGGTGAAAACAGGTCTTTTATATTCTTAAATATGTTCCTTGTTTCAGGGGAGATGTTTTCTGAAACATCAGTTCCCCTACTGACATCAAGATCCGCCTGCTTTTGTGATGTGTTACTAGTTAATTGATCCCTCAACCCATTTATTAATTTCACATTACACCTTGAAAGTGCTCCCAGGCTGTAACCACCCTCAAGGATTAAAACCATGGACCCTGCAATATCAAGCATTTTGCTGGCAATCCAGGGATAAAAATCGTCTGTAAGTTGGATGCGTGAGAATGGATCGTCCATGTGACCATCAAAGCCAACATCAACCAAGTAAAAATCCGCTCCAAACTCATGAGCAACAGGCTCAAGGATACCCTTGAGCATGAACATGTAATCCGAGTCCCCTGATCCAGGGGGCATTGGAATGTTCAGGTTGTAACCTTCACCTGCACCCTTACCAATTTCTTCAATGAACCCATTTCCTGGAAAAATTGTGCTCGGATCCTGATGAATTGATACGTAAAGCACATCAGGGTCTTCGTAGAATGTTTCGGCGGTTCCATTGCCGTAGTGAACATCAAAGTCAAATACAAGGAACTTTTTCACGCCGTGCACCCTGCGCAGGTACTCGAGTGCAACTGCGAGGTTGTTAAAAAAACAGAAACCTCCAGCACGATCTTGTGTGGCATGATGCCCAGGGGGTCTTGCAACTGAATAAGCAACATTACATCCATTTAAAACAAGTTTTGATGCCTTTATAGCCCCGCCTGCTGCAAGTTTGGCTGTTTTATAGGTTTCAGGTGATGCGAAGGTGTCGAAGTCAAGGTAGCCTCCCCCTTTCCTGCAGAAGGATCTCAAACTGTTGATATAAGAAGCCGTGTGTACTCTTAAAATGTCTTCATACTTGGCAATTTGAGGTTTTGAGACATTTATCTCATTCAGGATCCCCTTTTTTTCCAGAGACTCTACTATAACATGGAGTCTCTCCATATTTTCAGGATGATCTCCTGTTTCATGTTTTATGTACTCTGGGGAGTAAACCATGGAAATCATATTAAAACGCCTTTAAAGATGGGTGGATAAAGGTGGTTATTGGGTCCCCACCATGATTTATATTAATTTATGTTGTGGGTGCTGTATCAAATGTGCTGTATCACATTTAAGGTCGAGCTGGCGCCAGCTGAATGGTGTTATATAAGAGTCTTCAGTTGGTTGATCGTGGATAAAAAAATAATTAAGTATTTTTCTGGATGAATCATTTCTGAATGAATCATTTATAATAAGTTAAAACTTAAAAAAAAGATTTTTATTAAAGTAAATCCTATTCCAACCTATGTTACCCAGCAAAATGTAAATTTGAACCGTTGAGATCAAACTTCTGTAAAGAACATTAGTTCAGTATGGTTTTTGGCAGCAGACCATCATTCATAATATTTTTTAGATCATATATTTACATCATTTTGCTTGATCCCAGATCTTCCTTAACGATGTTGAGAACTGTCTGTGTATAAGTTCTTTGAACTTCAGGTTCTTTTAAAAGGTTTTTTACAAATTCATTGAGTTCTTCTGTGTCTTTAAACCTTGCCACAAGTATTGCATCAAATTCACCGGTTACATCGTACATACAGAGCACGTTTTTGTAGTAAGCTGTTTTGTCTTCCCAGTTTTCAAGAACTCCACCTTTGACCCGAACTCCTATTATGGTTGTTAAGTTGTAGCCAAGTTTGTTGTGGTCAATTACAGGGGCGAATTTTTTGATAACACCACTGTTCATGAGCTTCTCTATCCGGTTGTGTACTGTACCTATGGATATGTTCAACCTTCTGGAGATCTTTCTGTAAGACATTCTACCATCCTCATTAAACAAATCGAGGATTTTTTTATCTACTTCGTCAATACCTGTTATGTCCCTTTTTTCATCATCATTTTTCATATATTTCACCATTTACTGAACGAATGTTTGGATCCCTTCTATTAAACATACAAAGTAATATCATCTTTGATGTGATTCGATATGGAACTGTAAATATGATTTTTTCATGGTTTCTGTGAATAAGGAACTATGAAGTTGGATCTTGAACAGATCTTTGTTTATTAGAGTTAATGTGTAAGTTTTAAAGCTTTAGTGATTGTTTTGCATCATTGAATTGGTTTTGTATTTTGAACTGGCTGCCATATGTGTTGGTAAAAAGTTGCTTTAAATTTTTCATAGTTCGACTCTATAAACGGTACATTTTACCATACTTCTCGGTACTACAACACTCATAAGTTACTAAATTGTCTATTTTAATATTTCTATATATTAATCTTGCGTTGTTGTTGGTGGTTAAATATTAATTAAACAATCGGCTTTTCTATTTTACTGTGGTTGAAAAGTAGTCTGTTTGCAACAAGTGGTCACCTGAGAAAATGTGATAAAATGGGTTTAAGTCAAAAAAACCATTATCTACATGGGGTGGGCCTCTTTTGAAGGAAGGAAGTTTTTGAAAAATAAAAAAAAGAAGTAAAATTTGTTCAATTATCCTGCTTTTTTTATTCAATTATTTGTTCAATTATTTTACTCATTCAACTTTTTGTTTTATTCAATACTATCTTCAACATTTTCAAAGGCTGATGCATAGAGCCAGGCTGCAGACCTTGCATAGAACATGTAAATGTATGGGTTAACCAGTAAGAGGAGTATTATCCCTCCAATTACAGGGATGGATATAAGGATGCTTATCGCAACACTCAAAACAATTCCTATCATTATCATGACCACATACCAGATTATCAGGTCTACCCATCCAATCTGGGAGATTAAATCCAGTATACTGCTGAAATCAAAGGCTGCATGTAAGTTGCTCTCGTTAAAAGCCATGTTTGCCACTGCAACCACTGTTATGGGTGTGATTACAAGCATGTAAATCATTGATATGAGCATGCCTGCAAGTGCAGATCCCCCCATCAAACCCATCATTGTTGTAGGCGCGGTACTGGCAGCCTGCATGGCCATAATGGACATCATTGAAGACCAGATTGACATAACTGAAACTGCCATGATAACGATGGCGGGTATGAAATAAATGATGTACACCACAAAAACTTTAATACCGTCCACAAACATTTCACCCCATTCCTCAAACTCAGGAAGTTCATTTAAACCTGCTAACGATGCTTTTAAAACCCTGAGAACGTATCCTAACACCAAAAATACGGGAATTATTAAAAAACTTAGTAAAAATAAAATACCCAGTACAACAACCTTTTTCCAGTCGGATGATGGATATCTAAAAGAATCAGATACAACTTCTCCTATGTCCATAGATTTCACCTCATGCACTATATTTTGTGGTTTTTCAATTATGGAACTAACTTTTCCAAATGGATATGGATTTTAAGTTACGGGTTGAACATTTAAAACTTTTCTACAAGTTCAATATGGTATTTTTTTGTTCAAAAAAATAAAAAAAGGGATAAATCTATTCTTCGTTTGATGTAAATAAAAGGCCGATGGATCGTGCAACTAACAGATTTGAGTATGGATAAATTAGCAAAGCGGATATTAGGATGCCTATAAATGGAATGTTGTTAACTATGTTTGTAATGATGCCTACAATGATTAATATCACAATCATCACTATGTACCATACTAAATACTTTCCCCAGCCTAATGCGCTGATCTTTTCGAGTATCTCACTGAATTTAAATGCTGCTCCGAGGTCGCTGTCGTAGTAGGCCATGTTTGCTATTGCAATTGTGGCTATTAAACCGAATATGGCTGCAAGTATCAATCCAATAAGTACAGTTACACCAATTAAACTCATAGTAGCTGTAGATAATGTTGCTAAACCCTGAGTTGATATTACTGAAGCTCCCACACCTGCCAAGATCACGATTAAGGGGATTATGAAGTACACTACTTCAACGACAAATACTTTAAGCCCATCAAAGAACATTTCGCCCCACTCATCAAACTCAGGTAATCCGTCTAATCCTGCTATGGATGCTTTTATTGTCCTAAGTATGTATCCCATCACTAAAAATGCGGGAATTATCAAGATACTTAGTAGGGTTAAGATACCCAATATTATCACTTTCTTCCAATTGGATGAAGGATATTTAACTGACTCGGATATAATCTCTCCAATTTCCATGATTTCACCTCCATATATTTTCATTGTTTAATATGGAGCTTTATTCATATAAATTTATACAAAATCATGATCTAAAAAAGATTTAAGAAGATAAAAACGTATGAGATTAAGGAATAAATAAAATCAACTGCTGAATTAGATCTTACATTAATTAGATCTTATTGAATTAGATCTTACAATTTTTAATGTACATTGCCCTGTGTTGGATTAAAAAAATGAACAGAATACTCCAAAAAAATAAAGAAGCTTCATGAGTGTAATTAGGGGTCCTGAACGAATACTTCTAAAAAAAATTTAGTTAGGTTATATCTTCCTTTTAATGTTTAAGTCACAGCCTTTCAATAAAAAAGAAATAAAAAAAGGGGGGGTCATGTTTTACATGCCAGTGCAACTGATCTGGAAAGGAACATGTCGATGTAAGGCATTATAAGTAAGTACAGTATCATGGATCCTACAAATGGATGAAGAAGGCTGAAAGCACCGCTTATAACTCCACCCAACAAAGTCAAAATGATTAAAATCATTATCATGACTATGTACCATATTAAAAGGTTCTTCCAGCTTATTTCACGGATTTTGTCCAATATCTCATGGAATCTGAATGCTGCAGCAAACTCATCGTTGAGGGCCATGTTTGCTATTGCCACTGCCATTATTGGTAAGATTATGAGCATGTACAGCAGTGCAATCACACCTCCAATTCCTGCTCCTACTAAGATTCCCAGCGTCACTGCTGAATTTGATAGTTCTGTGATTCCAGCAGTTCCTAAAGTTGTGATTGCTGCAATTGCCACTGAAATTATGAAAATTAAAATTGCAGGTAGTGCATAGATTATTTCGGTTACAATCACTTTTAAACCATCTTTAAACATGTCGAACGTTTTATCAAAATTTGGAAGCTCTGAAGTCCCTGACAAAGATGATCTCACAATTCTGAACATGTAACCTTCTACCAGTAATCCAACCAGGATTCCAACGATGCCTAAACTTGCCAATAGAATATCATTTTTAACGCCAAGATCTGATACCAAACTTGAAATACTGCTGATTGTTATTATAACTCCAAATATTAGGATCTTCTTCCAATCAGAGAAAGGATACCTTATAGCATCAGAAATGATTTCTGATATGTCCATAATTTTTTTCACCTCGTTTTTGTGGGTGAGAGCAGATATGCTCAAACTTCAAAATAAACATCCGTTTTTTTTGGTGCAGAAATGGAATTTAAATCTGAGTTTTAAGTGAATGTTCAGTTCAAGTGGGGCGTGTCTTTAATTCAAGTTGCTCTCTATAACTGAATAACTTCTTAAGGAATTATCTCCGTAAGCACAAGTAATTTCTTAAGCACAAGTAAGATTAATTACAGTAGAATACTTATATAAACCCGTTGCATGTTTATAATCGCTGAAGTGTGCGGTAAAAACATTTTTTTTATGTATTGTCCTGTTTTCACTAGTTTTTGGTTGGCTGTTAAAGGCAGACCAAGGTTTATATACGATATTCGTTAAAGAAAAATTGATTAAAAATTGGAACGTTCATATGATGTTCACGTCTTAAAATAATTATTCGATACGTTTAAGAATGAAACTAATTATTTAAGAGGTAAATACTTAACTAAAGGTAAATAATTAACTAAATTATTTAGCACGTAAAATTTTTTAACACATAATGATCATATTCTTAAGAATTGGATTTAAAACATTTTTGTGCATGTAAAGCATTTATAAGGTGAATTAATGAAATGGTACGCAGTTTTATTGATAATTCTCATCTTTTTCGGGGGTTACCTTTACATCTCAAGTTCTATGGGTGATGTTCAACCACTTGGAAGGCTAAGCTTTGTTAAATTAGCAAACCCTGACATGTATCCTGGACATTCTCATTCAGAGCTTTTGGCACAGTATGCACAGCAGCGCGGTTCTAAATGTGCGCTTGTTGTGCACTTTAAGGGAAGTTCGAACTACGTGAGTTACAACGACAATGGAGTGTACATAATTGAAATGGCCTTTGAGTCCTCTGCAGGATCAACAACGAATATAGACTGGAATCAGGCTTTACAGTACTTCATTTTCGGAGTTCCAGACAATGAATGGAAGATCGTGGTCAACGGTAAGGAATTCGACACCTACGATGAAGCGTGGGCTGAAGTGATGAGGGAAGCCAAGGCGCACGGCCAGCAGGGACCAATACCCATGGTGTGGCATGGAACTGTAAGGGCAGGAAGCCCTGTAATCAATCCGGGGTGCGGATTCCCACTTTATTACTACATATGCTGGAAGCAGTACGGTCGTTTTGCAGCTTATTACTATGTACTATCCGGATATATCTTCCCCTACCTGAACGATCCCTACCGGAACTTTGAACTGCAGCATTCTTCTGAACTTCAGTATTACTACACCCACAACATGCTGAACTACGAGTGAAAGGTAAAACTCAGAGGTTTTGCCCTATCACTCATGTGGATACTTCTTTTTTTGAAGTGTAGATCATAAAAGAGGTTTAGATCAAAAAAAGATTAATTGTTTAAGGTGTTTAAAAATTTAGTTTTGAAAAAAATATTTTTTGTAAAAAAAGTATAAAAAGTACACTAAAAATGTTTGTTCATTAACTCTGAACTTAAACCCTTAATCCTTAATGGAAGATTTTTTAGCATTTAAAACAATTTTTTTCAATTCTTCAATGGGTGCATCTGTTTTGATACCTGTTGGTTCAAAATGCGTTCTTGAAACAAAATACCCTGCATTTTTAAGCATTTCAAGCACATTTAGAAGTGGTGGGGCGCTTATTTTCAGGTTTTTACATACTTTGTGGAGGTCATAGTATGTTGCAGGGGCAGAGGCTTCTTTATAACATGTTTTTAGAAGTTTAATGATTTTATCTTCCTCTTTAATGTTGATTTGAGGTAAAACTTCAATCATACCTGCTGTGAAATCTTCATCAATTATGGGTCCGCACCAGAGGGGTCCCCCAATCCTCAAACTTTCTCCGCAGACTGGACATTTTAATGGAATTTGAGGGACCATTCCCTTTATTAGGGCCCTGTTAAGGCAGTTGTCACAGTGCGCAACGTAACCAAGGTTTTTAAGACTTTCATCGGTTTTTTTAGCTCCCTTTCCAACGGTTAGGTAGATCCGCATGTAATGTTCCGTACTGTGGGAAAACATGATGTTCATGTACTTCTTGTACTTGGCAAAGGTCCTTGCAATGAAACCTGCAAGGATTCTTATGCCGTTTTCATGACAGTACTCAGTTTTAAGGGGTTTGGCACCGTACTTTCTGATACATGGTTCGGTGTAGGTACCGCAGAGTGAAGAAGTATCTGTGGCAGTGACACAAAGCATTCCTCCAGCCCTTAAACCTGCTGCAGCAGATTCAACATATGGTGCTGGTGTACCGAATGGGTCTATGTCCACAACATCGAATTTACCTCTGCACCTGCGAAGCATGATATTGGCATCCTCACGAAACACCCTCACATTCTCAATCTGATTGTTTTTAATGTTTTCCTCTGCAAACTGAACTGCAAGGGGATTTAAATCGGTTATAACCACATTTTCAACGCCTTTCAATTCCTTGGCATATCTTATTCCCCTTATTCCAGTCCCTCCAAAGGAATCGCAGATGCTGATATCCCCTTCATGGTTTCTACTGAAGACTGTTAATGCGGCCACTGAAATGTCCCTGTTAAGTTCCATAACTGGATTGTAAAATACTGGTGCTTTGGCTGATACTTTCTCAAACTTTGGCACCTTTATTGTTACATTTCCTTCGTGAATAGTTAAATTATTGTTATCTGTATCCAATTTATCCACCTTTTACTAATTTGCGTATCTTGGGCAGCTATTGTAATAACCTTTAAAGCTATTGTAATAACCTTTAAATATGTAGTATTATACTAATAAATCTATGAGAATGATTTCGGGATTTAGAAATTTCGGGATTTAGAATGATTTTCATGGAATGATTCCCAACTACATTGTATCTATTTTTCCTGAAAATTTTTCCTGAAAATTTTTATTACCTTTTTTGTTTAATTACCTTTTTTGGAGGAAAAAATGTCCCAGCTACCATTTTTAAATAGTGCATCCCAAGGTAAAAATAGTTGGTGGCGTTATCTAATAACCATAGTCGTATCCCTTGTACTGGGAACCTTTGCAGCAATGATCCTTATTATTGCAGTTCTCACTGTTTATTCTATTTATTTTAGAACCAAAGCTTCTTACCTTATAGATATAAGTTCAACACTTTCAAATCCAATATTTCTCCTTCTGGAAGTGGGTGTTGGGTATTCAATATCCCTGTTATTCTTCTATCTCTGTTTGAGGGTTCTGCATAGAAGGAGCCTGATCTCCCTCATCAACATGGAAGGTAAAATAAGTTGGATGAATATGTTGAAGGGAGGCAGTTTATGGACATTTTTACTATTTTTAACAACCGTATTACCCATACTTATATTTGGAGGGTCAGGTTATTCTGTAACCTTTGATCCAAAGACATTCAGCATTCTTCTGATTGTATGTTTAATAACCTTCCCGATCCAGGCATCCTTTGAGGAAATATTTTTCAGGGGCTACCTCATGCAGGGATTTGGGCTTCTTTCAAAGAAACCTGTGATACCACTGCTTTCAACGTCAATTATATTCGCGCTAATGCACTTTTTTAATGGAACAGATCTGAAAATGAGTTTAATATTTGTTTCAAGTGCATTTGTGATTGGTTTGATGTTTGGAATAATAGCTCTTGGAGAGAACAGAATAGAAACAGCCATGGGGACTCATATTGCAAACAACCTCTTTGTGGCATTGATATACAATTCCTCAGATTCTGGGCTTGGAAACCTTCCATCGGTGGTTACAGTGCAGTCCTCTGACCTTTACATGGGAGTGGTTGTAACAGTGGTACTTGCAGTTATCATGATAACCAGCATCTTCTGGAACAAGAAAGAGGATCTTTTCAAGATTTTCAGATTAAGTGCATGATATTTTTAAGCTAGTAACTATGGGGTAACTGAGCAGTTAAGATAACTCAAGTAGTTTAAATTTTGATTTTTTGGTTTTTCCTAATTTGGCACTTTATTTAACATGCAGACTGTATTACACGGAAACCTGGATTAAAAAATTGAGGAAGGTGGCACGTGCCTACTTTTCATTCACATTTTAATGGACTTATAAAGGGCCAAATATTATATATGGAACTGAGCATATCCATATGTTGAATGAGAGTTGCGTATACCACTTTGGGTACAACCCTAAAATTCCATTAATGTTTTTTTGGAGGACTGTAATCCTTTATTGATTAATACAACCAGTTTAAAATTGAATTTTAGAGGCATGAAACTTAATGAAAACTTAAATAATCCTGCAGCGTGTTCGGTGTATTCACCCAACATGATTTGGGTTTATATCTTGTTTTTTTAGTGTTTAGGTCAAATTTATTGAATTAAAAAGGTGAAACCATGATACCAATTGCCAAACCGCTCATAGAAGATAGGGAAATAGAAGAGGTAGTGAAAGTTTTAAGGTCTGGATTCATTGCACAGGGACCAAAAGTTGCTGAATTTGAAAGAAAATTTGCAGAATACGTTGGGGTGAAACATGCAGTTGCAACAAGCTCAGGTACAACGGCGCTGCACACAGCACTCCTTGCTGCAGGTGTAAAAGCAGGAGATGAGGTTATAACGACACCATTCACCTTTGTTGCAACATCCAACTCGGCACTCTACGTTGGCGCAAAACCAGTATTTGTAGACATAGACCCAAAAACATACAATATCGACCCTAAAAAGATAGAAGAAGCCATAACAGACAAAACAAAGGCCATAATGCCGGTGCACTTGTACGGTCAGCCAGCAGACATGGACACCATATGTGAAATAGCAGATTACCATGACCTTGTGGTTATTGAAGATGCAGCACAGGCCCATGGGGCTGTGTACAATGATAAAAGGACGGGGTCCATCGGAAACGCGGGATGCTTCAGTTTTTACCCAACAAAGAACATGACAACGGGTGAAGGTGGAATGATAACCACGAACAGCAACGAAATTGCAGAAGCTGCCAGAATGTTCAGGGCCCACGGTGAAAGCGAGCGTTACACACACGTTGTTCTGGGCTACAACTTCAGGATGACGGATATTGCAGCTGCAATAGGGATTGTTCAGCTTAAAAAACTGGACACTCTCAACGTAAAACGGATAAAAAATGCAATATACCTTACAGAACACATAAAAAACATAGATGGAATTGAACCACCATACGCCCCTGAAAATGTGAGGCACGTGTTCCACCAGTACACAATACGCGTCGATAGTTCCAAAAGAGACGACATGATCAAATTCCTCAATGACAAGGGAGTTGGAACAGGCATACACTACCCAAAACCAGTTTACGCTCAAAAACTTTACAAAGACCTTGGAATAACCGCATCATGCCCCGAAGCTGAAAAAGCAGCATCTGAAGTAATATCCATACCAGTACACCCATCGGTGAGTCCAGAAGACCTTGAAAAAATAGTGGCTGCACTTGAAAAGGCTTCAAAAACCATTCTTTAAATTTTAAATAATTCAAAACTTAAATTATGAGGATTTAAGTTATAAAGACTTAAATTATAAATTTAAGAGTTGGATCCAGGTAAGAGGTTTAAAAAAGTTTTTTTCTAACTTTCCTCCTTTTTTATTCACTTTTTTATCTTAATTCTCATTATTTCAGTTTGCGCTTATCATTTTTATTTTGGAAGTTAAAACCAGAATGATAAACAAAGTTTAATTCAAAAAATAAGCAATTTTAATTCAAAAAATAAGCAATTCAAAAAATAGGCCTGAATTTAGCAATCATTACAGTTAACAGGAAAAATGGGCAAAATAAGGCCTCTCCATACTTTATAAGAAATATTTTACAATTTTACAATTTATAAGTTTTTAAAGATTTTATAAGTATTTCATTAACAAACTAAAAAATAGTTTAATGGCCTCTAAATTAACTAAAAGTATGGCTACCAATTTAAAGCTTTTCAATGAACGTTCATAAAGTATCCATAGAGTCAATTATAAAAAGCTATTTCTATAAAAAACTATTTCTAAAGGAATTAAATGGGATGTTCTTTTAAAGTTCTGCTGAACTTATACAGATTTGGGCAGACTCATTTAAAGCTTTTCTTTGACTGAAGATACCTTTTCATTTATTGTTTTTTCTTTATCTCTTCTGTCATCTATTTTAACGCTTGTTGCAACTCTTTTGGCACCTTTCATAAAAACAGCTTCATGAGCAGCTTTAATGGCAGTAAACAACTTTTCAGGGTTGTTTGTCTCCATTACTGTTCCCATTCCATTTATCTTGTATTTTATACCAACATCGTCCAGTGCAGATACAGCAGCAGCAATGTACTCACTCACACCTGTATCTGAGGTTCCTATGGGGATTATGGTAATTTCTGCAGATATCATAATTCTTATTTATGTTGCGATCCCCATATTAATTTTATGAAAGCTCTGGACCCAGAAAACTTCAACAGGCACATAGAAGAAAGGGCAAAAAGTGTTATAAAGGATTATAAACTCATAGAGCCTGGAGAAAAAGTTGCAGTAGGACTTTCAGGTGGAAAAGACAGTGTTTTAACCTGTTATCTACTTTCAAAATTCAGGGAAGACTTTGATTTTGATCTGGTTGCAGTGTCCGTTGACGAGGGAATTTCAGGATACAGGAGTAATGGAATAACTGCAGCACGTAAAAATGCTGCAGCTTTGGATGTTGAGCTTGTTGAGGTTTCATTTAAGGATGAATTTGGTCTTAGGCTTGACGATATTTCATCCCTTTACAGGAGCTCCTGCATACCCTGTGGAGTCTTCAGAAGGTATCTCCTGAACAAAACTGCCTGCAGTTTAAGTGCTGATAAACTTGCAACAGGTCACAACCTGGACGATGAGATACAATCTTTTCTAATGAGCTTTGCAAGGGCTGACTTCCGAAGGTTCACCAAGTTTGGACCCAAGCTCGATAAAATACACCCGCGCCTTATTCCAAGAATAAAACCCCTATGGAAAATCCCAGAAAGAGATGTTGGAATCTGGGCTGTCCTTAACAATGTTGATGTGCACTTTGCAGAGTGTCCGTACAGTTACAAATCCCTCAGAGCCAAGATGAAGGATCACCTGAACCGTCTTGAAGGTAAACGTCCCGGAACAAAACTTGCAATTCTTGAATCCTTCAACAAAACCTTTAAATTTGATAAGCCAACTCCTGAAATTGGAGAGTGTGAAAGGTGCGGTGAGCCATCGTCTCTGAGGGTATGCAAGGCATGTGAAATGCTTGAAGATATAAAAGCACGTGATGATATCCTCAAATAACCTTTTTTTTAATTGTAACTTCCATAGGTTGAACACAAAGATTATATTGAACAAGGTAATTCATCATAACACTGAAGTTTATCAGTTATTACATAAAATGGGCTTGTGAAATACATTTTATGAATTTAAAAAAAAGATTTAATCTTTTTCTATTGATAACTCCTTGGATATATGATAGCAACTGTTTTTAATTTGTTATATTACTACTTGCCAGCAACTAAAATAAATAATTCAATTTTCTTCTAAAATAATCTTCTTAACTTCTTTTTTTTCTTTTTTTGCAGGTTCAAAATTCGGATTTAATTCAAGAGATTTATTATAACATTGCAGCACTTCATTGTAATGCTGGAGTTGTTGGTTGGTTTTACCTTTGTAATAATATCTTTCTTCCATTGAAAGTCTATTTTTGTCGTTTTTTCAATGATATTTTAGTGTTTCTGGTTTTCTTAGGTGTTTACTTGACGATCTTGGTAATGGTTCCAATGCCCTTACTCCTCCCTTCACGGAATATGAGCTTTTGACCTTCATGGATGTAGTATGGCCTGTATTTGAACCGCATTTTGACTTTACCAGTGTCTCCTGCCGATAAATACTCTTTATCAAGGGGTTCAAAGGTTGTGGTTTCTGCAATGGTTTCTATGTGGGCTATGCATTCGTAGCCCTTTTTTATGGTTGTTGGATGCACGAGTATGACAACATCTGCCTCAAATTCTCTCACAGCTTTTGCAGGATAGTCTGTATGGCAAACAATCATTCCTCTTCTTATATCATCAATTTCTGCCCCTTTTATTGCAATTCCAACAACATCACCCACGTCAGCAACTTCTTTTTTGTAGTGGTGCATCTCTATGGATCTGGTGCTGACATTCAGGAATCTGCTGGTTTCCATGGGTCCTAAAAGAAGTTTATCACCGATTTTAAGTTTTCCCTGTCTTACAGTACCGCTTACAACAGTTCCAACTCCCATAACAGAATATATCCTGTCTATGTACATCATAAATGGTTTTTTAGTGTTCTCAATGTTTGATGGAATTTTCAGCCTTAAAAACAATTCATCAAGAATTTTTAAGCCTTCACCAGTCACTGCTGATGCTTTTAGAACTGGAACTATGTGCTGGTTCATATTTTCTGCAACAAAATCAGCATCCTCCAGGGATTTCACTGCAAAGGGAATTCTGCCAACGAGTTTAAGCAGGTCGAATATTTCCCTTCGAACCTCCATTACCCTTTCTTCTGGCACTGTGTCTGTTTTGGTCATCACAACTATCACGGGCAGTTCAGTGGCCAGTATGATCCCGAGGTGTTCCTTGGTGATGTGTGTGGGGCCCTGATCTGCAGCCACAACCAGAAGTCCATAGTTGAGCTTCTGACCAACTATGCCCCTTATGGTGGTTCGAAGCCATGGCTCGTGTCCAACGGTGTCAACAAAGGAAACCACCCTATCACACTTTTCAACGAGTTTGGCCTTTTCCTTTTTATTTAAAGGATTTTTAAGACGTACCACTTTTTCTTTACAGAATCCGTAAACTGCAAATGAAAGGTCTGCAGATAAACCGCGTTCTATTTCATGTTTCTGCACGTCCAGGAATATCCTGGTACCTCCTGAACCATTGTCAAGTGTTCCCGTTGTTAAAGTACCAACAAGGGTGCTTTTTCCATGGTCAACGTGTCCTGCAACTCCCACAAGAAGGTGATCCTTTTTTTCGTGGGGTTTTCCAATAAGAACTTTCGCAACCTTTCCCATGCCAGCGGACTGTTTTTCAATGTCTAAAATTACAGCATCAATTTCAAGTGCTATCTTATTTAAAACAAAAAGAGATTCTTCCATTTCATTATCTGAAAGTCCTACAAGACGACCTTCATCATGAACTCCAATGAAGTAAAGGGCTTCACCATTACCCCTCTCCATTCGGTACTTCATCTGGCTTGCAAGTTGATGTTTCCTGTCCTTTTTGAGGTGGTAATCTTTTTTAAGGTTTTCTTTGAATTCTATATTCTTTCTCTCGCCCTTCCTGGTAATATCATAGATATCAGTCATGGAAATCAGGCTCCTGAATGAATCAACGTTTTTAATTAATTTAAATAAATTTATGGCTAGTTTAAGTTAAATTTAAATTTATGGCTAGTTTAAGTTAAATTAACTTGAGCTTAAATAATCAATTAAATTCGATAATTTCTGAATTTAAATTCATTTCATTCAAGCTTAGGTGTAAATCAAATTTTATCTGCAGTTGTGAACTGCAAGCCCCCATATTTTTCTTCCTGAAACTTCCTGACCATTTTAGATGCTGTTTCATGGTTTTCTGCCTTTGCAAGAATCCTTCTCTCCTTAACTTTCAGATTTTTACCGCAAACACATTTTTTATGAGCTATCCCTTCTTTGGAGTACATTGTACGGCCGCAATCGCATCTGAAGATGAGGTACATTTTTCATCACTCTCTAATTTTTATTCATTTTCCAATTACTTTATTCTGTTTATTGTTACTCTCATCCTGGACCTTTTATTTTTTTCTTTATTGACTCATTCCATTTATAGCCAAAATTTCATTTAGATAAAAAAAGTTTAGGTAACAATGAACTTTCAGCAGGATAAAATCTTTCCTTTAAATCCAAAAATACATTCAATCTGTAACTTCTCTATTTGAATAAATTCTCTTGAATAACCAAAATAAGTTGAAATAGATCATGCTTCAGCAGACAGTTAGAAACCAAATACCTTGTTGAAAAGTGGTAATATCACGTTGGGTATGGTGAGGAGTGTGCCTATTGAGCAGCCTATGTTGGTTCCAACAACCACAAGAAGCACCCTGAACAGATTGTTGCTCAGAAGTTCCCTGAAACTTTCGCATTTGGTGATTCCATGCATGTCATCCATGGAAACGTGCCTGAACTTGGCCTCAACAAGGCCTGAAAACCATCCTGCAGCTAGTAGGGGATGTATAGATGTTAAGGGTGCCACCAGAAATGCAATCGCTGCTGAGTATATTTTTGAACCTGATAGGATCGATCCGAGAAATGCCAGCCCTCCAGTGAGCATCACAAAGTTAATAAGGCTAGTTTTAAGGTTTATACCGTTTAAAAATGCCAGCACAAATATTACTATGAATATGGCAGGTATGGAAAACAGTATCAGTTTTTCAATGGGAATCTTGGATTGTTTGATGCTTAGAAGCTCATGGAAGGGGGGGATTTTCTGGGGATTCTCCATGTACTCTTTTATCCCTTTTTTGTGCCCAGCACCAACAACGGCAACCACATTCTCCTCCTCAAGGTCAAGAAGTCTTTTGGCCATGTAAGCATTTCTCTCTGTTACAAGAACGTCGTATGCTGCGGGTGATGCGTCCCTGAAGTATCCCATGACCTCTGCAAGGGTGTCATCCTCTTTGATGCTTTCAATATCCTCTATTTCATCGTCTTTACTGAAAAATGATGCGATTATCTCGTACATGAACTTTGCCTTTTCAAGGAAGCTCATCTGATTTAAAGCACGTTTCAGTGTTGTCTGTATATCCCTGTCAATTAAAGCTATTTTTGCACCAGTTTCATTTGCGGCTTCAATGGCTGCAAGCATCTCAGAACCGGGTTTGACACCTAGATCATCCCCTATCTTTCTTTGGAAGTAAGATAAGAAGCTGCTTACAAGGAATAGGGTGAGGTTGTTCCCTTTTATTATCTCTTTTATTGGGATGTCCTGTTTTGTTTGTCCATTTTTTTCGGCCAGCATGTTCTGATATCTGTTAAGACATAGTTCAATGGCCACAACATCCGGTTTTTCTTCGAGTATTGTTTGTTTTACTTCTTCAACACTTTTATCAGATACGTGGGCTGTGCCTATTATGGTGAGATTTTTTGGGGCCATTTCTTTTTCACTTTCTTAACTTAATTGAGATCTTTTAATTTTAATGGGTTACATATCTTAGTTGTACTTAAAATTTAAGGGTATCCCCCAAATTTAAGGGTAGCTTAACTGGTGAACGTTTTTTAATTTTCCACCTATTTTTTAAAAGTTCTTAAAAACTTTTGATTATTCTGGGAAGATCTGAACACTACCTTACTTGTTGATATTACTTTTGTTGATATTATATTTCGATCTACTCATTAATTATTTTACGCATATATGATCTGAAATATATGATTTTTTTAAACTCCGGCTGCAACTTGTAGCTACTGAGACCGTTGGATGGTTCCATTTTCATAGACTGGAACAGTTTCATACATGTTTCGATTTAGGCAGAATTCAACGTCCCCACCCAGTCCAAGTTTGTAGAGTGCTGCTGCGGATTTTGAGTTTTTAACGGCTTCATTCACCTTGCCATGATTTTGTGAGGCCATGCAGGCTGCAAGAGCAGTTTCATCAAGTTCTTCATCCTGCAGGTTGGATATTATTTCTCCAGCTCCCAGAAAGTCTTCTATAACAAATTTGCCCTTGACACCAGCCATCACAACTTCGATGTGTTTGTCTGCAATTTCAAGGGCTTTCTTTGCCACTGCACTTGCATTTACAAATGATCCTACCAGGGTTTTTGAATTAATTCCCTCAAGTATACGGGTCCCGTTTGTGGTTGTGAGAACAAGTACGTTTCCACTGAAATTCTGGATTTCAACAGGTGAATTCCCAGCATCAAAACCTTTTATTGAAGCTCCATTCCTTTCTCCGGCAAGTACTGCGTTGTACTGTTTGCTGAATCTTTCTGCATCTTCTATAGTTTTTACAGGAATAATCTTCCTGAAATTTTCAAGTGCAGCTGTCATGGTGGTGCTGGCCCTCAGTGCGTCCACCATTATTACAACATCTGGATTGTGTGACCTTTCCAAGCTTAGGGAAACCTTCATTTGAACACCAAAAATAGAAAAAAAATAATTTAAAAAAAAAATTTAGATCTATTCGATCTTCTCAGCAAAAGCAAATCGTCTTCTTACAGAGGTTATTTTCACTTTAACTTCGTCACCTGCTTTAGTATCCGGTACGAAGACAACAAAACCCTCTATGCGGGTTATACCGTCTCCTTCTTTACCAACATCCTCAATTTTAACGTCGTATTCTTCGCCCTCTTCAATAGGAGCTGTTTTCGGATTTTGATCTACTCTAAACAATTTATTCACATCCCCAGACCAACTTAAATGGTCTTAATGTAACTTAAATGGTCTTAATGTAAAGTTTTTTGTTTAACAAGTTATATAAATCTTTTGCAAAACATATTATTCTACAAAATATTGTGTTATGAAACCTACGCCCAACTCTGAACTCAAACAATTTCCCTGGTGATAAACATATTATTATAGGATAGCTGATGAATTAGTTAGTGAGGTTTGTTTTATGAAGATCGTTACAACGCCCATGTGTCAGGAAGTACTGAGACTTGCAGATGTTCAGGACTTTGCAGTGATGAAATACATAGATTCTGCAGATGCAGACATTGCAGTTGTCCTTTCCGAGACAAATACCAGTAAAAAATCGATTAAACTAAAATTAAACACATTTTCACAGATTGATGACAGCATAAGACTGATTTCAGAGACCTTTGGCACCAAACCCCTTGTTTCTACTGTGAAAGATCATGATATTTTAGATTCAGTGGTTGAAGACGTAAACAGCAAAGTGAAGGTTAAGGTGTACTCAAAGTTTTTAGGCGACATCGTTGAGGATCTCGGGTTCACAGTTGTCCGGGGATATGAAGATGTTAAAGGAACTGGAAAGGAAGATATTGAAAAGGAAACCTATAATTTCCTTGTTTATCCCGATTACATGGAGAATAAAATAGAGGATGAAATAAAACTCATGGGTGAAAGGGCTGTTAAGATACCATCCCATGGTAACACCTCCCCAAACCCAATTGAAAGGGCAAAACTCAGATACAGCATCCTGGAGAAAAGACTATGTACGAAACTCTGAATTATACTGGAGGAATTCACAAGCACGAAGAGATGAACGAACTTATAGAAGATCTTGGTGGATTCGTGCTTCAGGAAAACACAAGCCAGATGGACTTTGTCCTGACCCTGGCTGTTCCAATTGAAGATGTGGAAAAGGTTAAGGAAAAGGCAAAGGAACTTCTTGGAACCGTTAAAATAGCTCCAATGGCCGGTACAGAGATAGCAATAGTTTCACCAACCCTTGCAAGGCAGCATCTGCCTCACTCAGCCTGTGACATATCTGAGTACCTCAGAAGGTACGGTGCAAAGGACAACATGATAGGACTTGCAAGGGGGGCTGGAAAGGGAATATCCAGGATATCCGAGGATGAAAAAAAGCTCATAGGAGAGCACGACCTGGCAGTTTTTGCCCTTGGAAGCTTCAAAGAATGCATAACCAACAAAACCCACCTATTTGAGGACATAGACATCCCTGTGGTTGTAACTGGGGCTCCAGATCTTGACGTGTCTGAAATACCCGGTGCAGATGCCTACGTGGGAGGGCTTGGCAGAATTCCACGGAGGCTTAAAAGAGGAGAGAACATAAGGGCCCTTAGAAAACTAGTTAAAGTTGTTGAAGGAATTCTTGATAAGAAAAGGGTTGAAATGGCAGACGATCCTCCAATTGTACCTCCTATACTTGTTAAAACAGAGATAGAAAATCAGGTGCCTGCTGTAAAGGATATTTACTCACCTCTACCCATTGTAAGCCAGCTTGATGGTGTGAGGGTTAAACTGGACTACGATAAGTACCATGAAGAGATCTCCAAGATTGTTGTGGATGACTACGTCCTTGGAGACATTTCCGAGATAAAAAGGTCTTTCATGTACAACTATACCCTGGTTAAGCTGCTTCCAGAAACTTCAATTATCTAGATTAGGAGAAATTCTATTATTAGGTTCTGTTATACATCTTTAAACCAGTAGGAAGGTTTTAACATGAAAAGGTTTCCTCAGTTTATAACCTTCGTTTCAATGTTTTTTATGGGTTTTTTAGCCCTCAACTACTGCGTTTTCAGTGGAATGGTGTTCCTTCTGGGTTTGCCCCAGAACAGGTTCTTCTACGTTTTGATGTTTGTTGCAGCTGCCTCATACCCTGCAGCAACACTCCTTGAAAGAATGGTTTCAAACAACTTAACAAGGTGCTTCTACACAGCTGCCTCTGCATGGATGGGTATATCCTTTTATCTGCTCTGCTTTTTGGTTATATATGGTATCCTGTCCTTTTTTGTTAAAATACCCCATGAAGCAGCGGGAATTTTAATAGGAATATTGACAAGTGCATTGAGTATTTATTCAATTGTAAATAGCTTATTTTTAGATATAAAAGAGATAGAGATTCCTTTAAATGGTTTAAAAAGAGATTTAAGAATAGTTCAACTCAGTGACATTCATATAGGCTCCATAAGGAATTCAGGTTACATGGAACGGATCGTGGCTGAAGTAAAAAATTTAAAACCTGATCTGGTTGTAATAACAGGGGATCTGGTTGATGGAAGTGCAAAACTGCACAGGCACACCTTCAAAGCAATAAATGATCTGGATGCACCCGTATTTTTTGTAACTGGAAATCATGATTTTTATGAAGGAAAAGATGAAATTTTCAGAGTTTTAAGCGATACAGACCTTAAAGTTCTCACCAATGAAATTGTGGAATGTTCAGGAATCCAGATAATTGGTGTGGACTACTCATTCAGGGCTGATCATCTGGAAAAAATTCTTAAAAAACTGAATATCAATAAAAAAAAGCCATCAATCCTTTTATATCACATACCCCGGGGATTGAAGGTTTCAAATCAAGCAGGAATTAATCTACAGCTTTCAGGTCATACACATAACGGACAGATATTTCCATTCAATTTTTTGGTCAAAATGTTTTTCCCTTACATAAAAGGACTCTATGAGTATGAAACTGAATTTTTAAAAACTTATATGTATGTTTCTCCAGGTACTGGGACTTGGGGGCCGCCAATGCGGCTTGGGTCGAGGTGTGAGATAACTTTGATCAATTTAAAAAGTTGAATTTAACTGAGATACAAATTGAAATATAAATGATATGTTTTTTAAATTTTCAAATAGTTTTAGATTTTTAGTTTAGATATTTTTTAGTCCGGATATTTCTCTTTTTTAGGATATTTCTCTTTTTTATCTTTTAATTGCAGTTTATCTATTTAGTCTACTCTTTACTTACTCTATTCTTTACTTTTTACTTACTTTATTCTTTTTTTTTCGTGTTTAACATTCCTTCCTTAGTTTTTTTCTAATTTTGATTTGAAAAATTCTTTATTTTTTGATTTTAAAACGTTTGAATCCTTAATAAACTTTAATTGATGATTGAAGTGTGTTATACCTATTTTAAATTCTTTTCAACTGGTTGCTGGTTGGGTTTCATCAGCTTTAAATAGGAGTTATGAATATATATTCATAACATGCCTGGGCCGGGATGTGCGAGAAGATATTAAGAGAACCCGCGGTGAGATGTTTTAAACCAGATACTAAAGGTAAGTAACAAGTTAATGATGCAAAAATAAGTTTAGATGAATTTGAGGCTGTGAGACTTTGAGATTATCAGCAAAAACATCAAAAAAAAGCAGCTTTGTTGATGTGAATTTCACAACTTATATTTCACAGCTTACATTTCACCGCACTATAACTCTTTTTCGCCAAAAGTTGCCAAGGCTTTGGTCGAGGAAAAATAATAAGAATTGAGGGAGGAAACTACATGACAAGTGGAAAAAAGTATAAATGCATGGCATGCGGCTTTGAATGGCACAGTCCTGAAAAGGAATATAGAAAATGTCCGGACTGTGAATCTGAAGATATATACACAGTTTCCATGGAGGAAGAAATTCCTAAAGTGATGGTACAACCGGGTTTAGGAAGGAGAAGAGGACGTGGTGCAGGAGTGGGTGCTGGTGCCCCAGCAGTTTGTAAATGCCCACAGTGCGGTTATGAATCTGAGAAAATTCCAGGAATCCCATGCAGAACACAGAAATGTCCAAAATGCGGTGTATCCCTATGTGGTGCAGGTTAGGAGGTAGAACTAATGACTTTAATATGCGTACCCACTGAAAGCGACATTGGCCCATACTCTGAGATGTCAGCGCACTTCGGTAAAACTTCTTACCTTGTCTTTGTAGGAGTTGAAGAGAACATGATCAAAAACTACGAAGTTAAAAAATGTTTGGGAAGACACGAAGGTGGAAACAAGACTCCTGCTGAGATAATAGCAGAATCAGGTGCAGATATTTTGATCTGCGGAGGTCTGGGATCGAAGGCGGTATCGATCTTAACTCAAAGAGGAGTAAAAATATTTTCAGGAGCTTCAGGAACTGTTGAAGATGTGATTAAACAATGGAAAGCAGGAAAACTTTCTTTGGCAAATGAGAGTTCATGTCCAAATGACAATTGATCTAATTTATTTTTAAACCTTGTTCAAAGCTAGATTTAGGACTAAATTTGAATTTAAAGATATATAAAGCAGTGTTTATTTTTAACAAGGTTTATATAGCGGTTTTGGACATATATTTTGAACATGCCTAGGCCGAGAAGATGCAGAAGAATATTTCGAGAGCCTCAGATACGATGTTTCAGGCCGGAAACCATTGATGAGATTGAACTTGAAGATGTGGAAATTACTTTGGATGAGCTTGAATCTGTAAGACTCAGTGACTACCAGAAAATCCACCAGAAAAAAGCTGCAGAAATGATGGGAATTTCACAGCCAACTTTTCACAGGATAATCACCTCTGCAAGGGAAAAAGTTGCCACAGCTCTTGTTGAAGGTAAGATCATAAAAATAAAGGGCGGAAACTACATCACAGACAAAAGAAGGTGCAAGTGCAGGGCATGCGACTTCGAATGGTACAGTCCTGAAAAGAAGCATGAAAACTGTCCTGAATGTGGATCAGCAGACATATTCGTGATGTTTCAAGATGGAAAAAAAAGTTCAATTGGACAACCCGGATTTGGAGTTAGAAGAAGTTTTGGTGGTCCCGGCCGGGGTATTGGAATGCCCCTGGTCTGTAAATGTCCAAACTGTGGTTATAAAACTGAAAAAATCCAAGGGGTACCCTGCAGAACACAAAAATGTCCAAAGTGTGGTAAACCACTGTGTGGCGCAAATTAAATTCTCAGCACTTCACTGAAAAAACTTAAAATTAATTGTGAAATCATATTCATGATAAAACAAATCAGGATATTCATGATAAAATTAAAAATCATGATATTAAAAATCATGATAATATAAGATCCTGGTAAAGTTGATCATTTATATAAAATTTACATAAATTTACTTATGGATTGAGTAGAGGAAGAAAAGTATGGCACCAGAATTAGATGAAAAGCAGAAATTGGCAATTATGGAACAGGAAATAAATATATCAAAAAACATGTCCAGAATAAAGCATAAAATAGCTGTTATAAGTGGAAAGGGCGGTGTTGGAAAGTCCACAGTTTCTGTGAACATTGCAGCCGAACTTTCAAAGAGGGGATACACTGCAGGGATTTTAGATGCTGATATTCATGGACCTAGCGTCCCTAAAATGTTGGGAGTAAACGGTTCAATGGTGGGAATTGATGAAGACAAACTTCTACCTGTAAGAAGTGACAGCGGTATAAATGTAATGTCCATCGGGTTTTTACTTCCCTCAGAAGACGCTCCAATTATCTGGAGAGGTCCTAAAAAGGCAGGAGCAATCAAACAATTCCTTTCAGATGTTAAATGGAGTGATCTGGACGTTTTGATAATTGACAACCCTCCAGGCACAGGTGATGAACCTTTAACAGTTTTACAATCCATACCATCCATAGATGGTGTGGTTGTTGTCACAACGCCACAGTCAGTTGCAATTGATGACGTTGAAAAATCGATTAACATGGCAAAAAGTATGAAAATTAAGGTTCTTGGAGTTATAGAAAACATGTCTGGATTTGTATGTCCTCACTGCGGTGAAGAAACACCAATATTTGGTAAAGGTGGTGGAGAAAAAATGGCCAAGTCCATGGACGTCCCATTCCTGGGAAGACTGCCGATAGACCCAAGAACTCCTCTGGCATCTGATGAAGGAAAACCAATAATGATCAAGGAACCAGAATCTCCACTTGCCAAGAACTTCTCCAAGATAATTGACGAGATAGAGTCTGAAATTAAATAAGCCTTTAAAAAGGCGTCCTGAACTGAAGATGAAATCGGAAAAGGTTAAAATGGACCTTAAGTTTGTCTACAACAACAGATCAAGGCTAAATGATTTTAAAACAGGCTGGGGATTTGCTGTTGTGATTGAAATGGGTGGAAACACTCTTCTTTTTGACACTGGTTGGGATGGGAACCTGCTGCTTTCAAACATGAAACTTGCAGGTGTAAATCCTGGAAGTATCCAGAAACTGGTTCTATCCCACCAGGACTGGGACCATATTGGTGGGGTGAACCACGTTCTGGCTTACAACTCTGTAGAGAAGATATATATGCCCCAATCATTCTCAAAAAACCTTAAAACTGAGCTTGGAAAGTACTCCCACCTTGTGGAAGTTTCGGGTCCAGTTGAGATCTGTGATGGAATTTACACAACAGGCGAACTTGGAACGGGATCCAAGGTGGAGCAGTCCCTGATAATTAAAACAGGTAAAGGCTTGGTGGTTTTAACGGGATGTGCACATCCAGGACTTGGAAACATACTGAAAACAGCAGAAACCTTTGGAAAAATCTTTGGTGTCGTTGGAGGGTTCCACAACATCTCGGATCTTGGGGTGTTTAATGGAATCCCCATGGTGATGCCCTGCCACTGCACAGAACATGTTGAGGATATAAAAAGAACATTTCCAGAAGCTTACCATGAATGTGCAGACCTACACATTGAGTAAAAACTATCAAAAACATAACTCAAAAACAACATAACTCAAAAACATTGAAAATAATATGCTCTGACAAGATACGTCTCCAACAATTTAAAATGAGCAATAGTTTTAAAAGTGAAGATTACGATTTTATAAATCTTTAAACTTTAAAAGTCCCTTGAACTTTAATAAATCCTATTTTCATTGGTTTTTAATTTACTAAACAATTTTTTTTATTAAATTTCTTCTTTTCTCTTAATCTTCTTTTTCTCTTAAGTTTTCACATCCTCCAACTTCCAAACTTAAAAGTTTGCTCTTCTCCTTTTAGTGCAAATGTAGTTATGCATTTCGCATTTTCTTTGATTTAAACTAGATCTATCCTAACTTTAAATAATTTTGATGGGATATTCTAAAATTTAAATTCCTAAAATTTAAACTCAATAATTTGATCTACAGAAAAGTGCACAATAAAAAAAAGGAAAAACATAGCGTAAAAGTTTTTTAAGCTTTTATAAGTTCTGTAACTTCAATTATAATAAGGGTAAACAGTAATAAGGGTAAACAGAAGTCATGGGTTTTAGTATGTAATATTAAAAACAGCAATCTGATTATTGTCAACCGTTAAAAGCACTGTAAATGGCAAATTTGGCCCCCCCCTTAAATTATAGTTTAGGAATATTTTTGTGTAGTTTAAGAGTTTTTTGTGTCATTTTTCAGGCATTTCATCATCTGTGTAACTGTTTTGATGTGTTTACCCTGTGATTTAACTTCGTCTAAAAGGGCATTAAAAAGTTTTCCAGACATTGGAATTGGCACACTCCTCGAAACATATGATTCAAGCATTAAATTGAATGCTCGGGCTTCTGCAACACTTAAACCCTTCACACTGTACTCTGGATCCTTCTGGATGAGAAGATCATCCTCTTCACCAGTTTCAAGGACTTCTTTTCCAAGTAAGGTTCCTGGAATGGGCTCAGCAATGCTTACAAAGTAATCATCCAGCATAAGCTCGTCTGCAAGCTCCATGGTTGCATTGAAATCTTCCTCTCCCTCGCCGGGGTAGCCCACAATGAAGGAGCCTGCTATCTTTATTCCCTGTTTTCTTGCGGATTCCACGGCTTCAATGACTCTGTCAACGGTTATTCCCTTTTTCATGTGTCTGAGCATCCTGTCGCTTCCGGATTCTATGCCAAAGTAAATCCAGCCGTTGGTGTAAAGCTTCACAGCCTCCAAAACATCGTCACTTATCATGTCCACCCTTATGTCAGGTATGGTTAGGTTTCTAGGGCCTGTTAACTCGCTTATACCTTTTAATAAGTGGATGAAGGATTCCTCATCAACGTTCCTGAATTTACGGCTGCCGTAAAGAGAACCTGTACCTCCACTTACTGCTATACGTTTGGCACCCCTTTTGAGAAAGGCTTTAACTTCCGTGAGAATGTCTTCAATTGAACGGCTTCTAACATCCCTGCCAAAAAAACAGGGAACCTGGCAGAAACCACAGCTTCCAGGACAGCCTCTATGGGTTTCAATGTAAACGTTGGCCCCTCTTATGTTCTCATGGGATATTTCAGCAGGTATAAATGGTAAAGGTCGTTCCATGGATGGTTTTTCAGCTGGGCCTGTTTTAACAACTCTGTCACCTTTAAGGAATGCCAGGCCGTTTACTCTCTGTAGCTTCTCATGTATGGATTCAGTGCTGCCGTTTAATGAAAGAGTTTCAACAACTTTAAGGACTGTGTTCTCTGCTTCACCGATCACCACAGCATCAACAGGCAGATATTTCAAAACAAGTTCAGGAGCCTTACTCACAGGTCCTCCAACCACCTTAAATCCCCTGATGTTCTGTATCGCTTCCCGGTACTTCAGAAGGTGTATGGTGGAATGAAGACTCAAAAACACAATATCTGCATTTATATCCCCATTAAAACCCTTTTTAAGGGTGACATTGTAACCTGCATCTTTTAATATTCCTGCAATGAGCATTGCACCGTAATTATAAAATTCAGGACTTAAAACAGCCACCTTAATGTTTTTTGTATTGTTCATGTTACTCCCCAAGTGTAGTGATGGTATCAATACAGTTTCGCTCTCCATTTAAATTATGAACCCTTTAGATTATGAAGCTGCATATAGATTGAGAGTTAACTTAAGTAAATAAAATTGATACACAGAAACTACACTTCAATTTTTATGGACTTTTTCTTTGGATTTCATTTGAATATTTATTATAAATATTTATTCATTGCACCTTCTGCAGCAACCCACTCATAAAAACAGGAATGAATGGGGGATCGAGGTGAAACATTCAAATGGAAAATTAATACTTAAATTAGAGCGGTAATACATTTAAATAATAATTTTGTAACACTATTCATATTACATGAAGTTTGATCCGCAGTTTCAGTCTTCTTTTCTAACTCCAAAAAAGTTTATAGCTTCTATCAAATCTTCAAAGGCCATTAACTCTTTTTTCAGGACATCCTCACGTGTTAATGTTCCGCTCATTTCTCCATCCACTGAAAGCTTGTCAGGTCCCCGTGCAACGATCCTGTCCACACCGTCACGACTTAATATGTCTTGAGCCCGATTATCATGGACAAACGCCCTTCCAGGTATCATAACGGTTTCTTTCAACTTTTTGAGGTCCAGATTTTCGAGATCTTCATGGGTTATGAGGCACCCTATATCCTGGTCTGCCGCGACAACGTTCACAAGATCCTGAGCCCCGATACTGTTTATTATTTTATCAATGAAAGGTGCTGCAACTTTACTTGTGAGAATTGTGGCTTCAGATTTAACCTTAGAAAGTATTTCAAGATATTCACTGTTTTTATCCTTTGAAATTGCGAATGGACTGTCATTTTCAGGGTCACAAACTGGTGTGCCTGTAACACGGAGATTGAACTCTTTGTTAACACTTCTAACAAGTTCATCGAATTCCTGAATGCTGTGAGATTCTATTCCTTCCATTATAGGCTCATTTCCAAGTATTAATCCCTGGTTTCTGTGGTTTGCAAACCTCATCAAAATAAAAGCCTTTGCACCCCATTCTTCCAGTTTGCTGCAGGTTTCAAAGAGTTTTTCACCGTCGTTAACCCCTGGAACTATCACTGAAGCTGCGTGGACTTCACAGTTTTCACAGAATATTTTAAGGGCTTTCATGGATTCTTCAGGCTTCTGGTCCAGAACCCACTCCCTGCGAAGTGAAGGATCGGTTGAAAATACCGTGAAGGTCACCTCATTCACACCGAGAGATACAAGGTCCTCTGCAATCTTTGCATTATCTATGCCCTTTCCACTGGTGTATCCAAGGTGCATTGGAAGATTCCACTGGTTTAAACCACTTGCAACTTCTTTTAAATAGGGGTAACAGCTTACATCTCCCCCTCCACTTATGTTAACCTTGAGGTTGGAGTCCTGATAGTTCCCAATCATCAAGGAATTTTGAACGTTGCTCACAACCATAAATGGGGGTATAAACTCGCTTTTTGTCTCTCTAACTCCTGTAGTGCAATTTTCACACCCTACCCTTCCGGGTGAACAGTTTCTGCATCCGAGAGGCTTGTTTCCTGTCACTTTTCTAAAATAACAGTATTTACAAAAGCCTCTGCAATCTTTGCCGGGTATACCGCCTACATCTGCTATCATTTGCATGGTATCTACTTTCTGGGCATGTAAAATAAGTAATTTTGGATTCTAAACCAAATTTAAAAATTAATATGAACACTAAAAAGATTTAGAGTCATACTCATTAATAAATCTTTCTACTTTAATCAAGAAGAAACTTTAATAACATATAAAGCAAAGATGGAGTCTCGTATATCAAAAATTGTACTACTGGGATGTTAAGGGGAAATCCTAACTGTGAAGAGATTTTTTGGCCTTCTCACAGGAAGTAGCTACAAAAATTGGTGTACAAGAATTTGTAGGAGGGAAAAAATGGCAAAGTTTGAAGATAAGATAGACTTGTACGACGACAGAGGCAATCTTGTTGAAGAGCAGGTTCCGTTAGAAGCCATAAGTCCATTGAGAAACCCTGCAATTAAGGGGATAATTCAGGGTGTAAAAAGGACAGTGGCTGTGAACTTGGAAGGTATAGAAAACGCTCTAAAGAACGCCACAGTCGGTGGAAAAGCATGTAAAATACTGGGTAGAGAACTGGATTTAGACCTGGTTGGAAATGCAGAAGCCATTGCAGAGAAAGCAAAGGAAATGATACAAGTTAAAGAGGATGACAACACAAACGTTAAGTTATTAGCCGGTGGAAAAAGGGCGCTTGTTCAGATACCAGCCACCAGATTTGAGGCAGCAGCTGAGTATTCAGCAGCCCCACTGGTCACAGCATCAGCATTTACACAGGCCATAATAGACGTTTGTGATGTGAGCATGTACGATGCAAACATGGTCAAAGCAGCTATCTTAGGTAGATACCCACAAACAGTTGATTATATGGGTGGAAACATAGCTACTATGCTGGATTTACCTCAGAAACTCGAAGGTGCAGGTTACGCATTAAGGAACATCATGGTAAACCATGTTGTTGCAACCACGCTCAAAAACACCATGCAGACAACTGCTCTGTCCAGCCTATTAGAACAAGCCGCAATGTTCGAAATGGGAGATGCAGTGGGTGTGTTTGAGAGAATGCACTTGTTAGGTCTTGCATACCAGGGAATGAATGCAGACAACATTGTATTTGACCTGGTAAAAGCAAACGGTAAGGAAGGTACAGTTGGATCAGTCATAGAAGATATAATTGCAAGATCCCAAGCAGACGGTGTTATCGGTGTGGAAAAAAATCTGCACGATTTCAAACTTTATGGAACTGACGATTTAGCAAAATGGAATGCATACGCAGCAGCAGGTATGATGGCAGCTACAATGGTAAACCAGGGTGCTGCAAGAGCTGCACAGGGTGTGTCATCCACACTTCTATACTACAACGATATAATTGAGTTCGAAACGGGATTACCAAGCGTAGACTTTGGTAGGGTAGAGGGTACAGCTGTAGGATTCTCCTTCTTCAGCCACTCCATATACGGTGGTGGAGGTCCAGGTATCTTCAATGGTAACCACGTTGTTACAAGGCATAGTAAAGGATTTGCTATACCATGTGTGGCAGCAGCAATGTCATTGGATGCCGGTACACAGATGTTCTCCCCAGAATCAACCTCCGGATTAATAAAAGAAGTATTCAGCCAAGTTGATGCCTTCAGAGAACCACTTAAATATGTTGTGGAGGCAGCAGTCGACATAAAAGACAAAATTTAAGTAAATCCAATATTGGGGGCAGCAGATGGACATCGAAATATTTCCACACAGATTATTAAGCGCCGATACAACTGAAAGACTTTTAAATGGTCTTGATAAAATAGATGGCGTTAAAAGAATGGTTCTCCAAGGACAGAGACTCCCTCCAGAACCAGGAAACCCTGACCGCAGAGTCATAACTGTGAAGGGTGAAGAGATAGATCTCCAGGTTAAAACGGGTCGAGTTCTAATGGAAATCGACACAGAAGAAACAATTGATGAAGTACGTGAGGTATGTGAAGAACATTTACCATTTGGATACAACATTCACGTGGGTATGTTCATCCGTAAACAGAGAACAGTTACAGACCATATAAAGTATGGTGAGAAGATGGACGAAGTTCCAGACGAGATGATCGGTTTAACTGATCAGAACGCCAAACTCAGTGAAAGGGCCAAAGTACTTAAAAGGAAAGAGCAGAAATGATCGGAAAATCAACGCATGTTGTAGATTGCAGAGAAACCATGGGGATGGGCGAAGGAGGAGGAATTGCCCAGAGAGGAACATTTGCACAGTGTGGAAGTGAAGTACTGGCAATTGCAATGTCTCCTGGAAGGAGGCACATAACAAAGCCAGTTTGCGAAATCACATTTGCACTAAGGGAAGCCAATATCCAGACAAGCACACTAGTCTTAAATGCAGGCTCAGGCGTTCCACAAGACGCTCCAACGGCAGGTTCTGGAAGTCTTTTTGGACTCACTCCAAAGGAGGTAGAGCAGATAAAAAGGCACAGACTGATCGTTGTACACCTTGGAGGTGTGAAGCATCACATCATCTACAAGGCAAGACTAATTTTAAGAAATGTGAACAGACCTTGTGTGGTTATATGTGAATATCCAGTGGATTTTGAAGATTTTGCAAAGATCGGTGTTAAAACTAAAGCTGTCATGCCTGAAGAACCAAAGACTCAGGGTGAAATCGTGGACATAATAACAGGTGTTATTAGAGGAGAAACGTGTCCCCAAGAGAAGTTGGATGAGATTATTAGAAAGGTAGGATTAGCATTAGGAGGTGCATGAATATGGCACAGTATTATCCCGGAACAACCAAGGTTGCCCAAAACCGAAGAAATCTATGCAACCCTGATTACGAACTTGAAAAATTTAGAGAAATCTCAGACGAAGATGTTGTGAAAATCTTAGGTCACAGAGCTCCTGGTGAGGAGTACCCAAGTGTACATCCACCACTGGAAGAAATGGATGAACCGGACGACGCTATACGAGAAATGGTTGAACCAATCGATGGTGCAAAGGCCGGTGACAGGGTAAGGTACATACAGTTTACAGACTCAATGTACAACGCCCCAGCTCAGCCATATGTAAGATCAAGGGCTTACCTATGTAGATACAGAGCAGCAGATGCAGGTACACTATCTGGAAGACAGATCATAGAAACAAGAGAGAGAGACCTGGAAAAAATATCAAAAGAACTCCTTGAAACAGAATTCTTTGACCCAGCAAGAAGCGGTATCAGGGGAAAATCTGTTCACGGACATTCGTTAAGACTTGACGAAGACGGTATGATGTTCGACATGCTACGAAGACAGGTCTTAAACAAAGAAACAGGAAAAATAGAAGCAGTTAAAAACCAGATTGGTGACGAATTAGATGAACCTGTTGTTTTAGGTGAACCACTCGATGAAGCCACCCTTCAAGATAAGACAACCATCTACAGAGTAGACGGTGAAGCTTACAAAGATGACAAGGATGCAGTAGAAGTACTCCACAGAATACACGTGACCAGATCACAGGGTGGATACAAACCTGAATAAATGGGGAGGTGGAATTATGGCTGATAAAAAATTTATTAAAGCTCTAAATAAGAAATTCAAAGAAGACCCAGAAGATAAAAAAACAACTTTTTACTCCTTCGGTGGATGGAAACAGTCTGAGAGAAAACGAGAATTCGTTGAAGCTGGTAAAGAAGTGGCAGCTAAACGTGGAATTCCTCAGTACAACCCGGATATCGGTACACCTCTAGGACAGAGGGTTTTAATGCCTTACCAGGTCTCAACTACAGACACATTTGTTGAAGGTGACGACCTGCACTTCGTAAACAACACCGCAATGCAGCAGTTCTGGGATGACATAAGAAGAACCGTTATTGTTGGATTGGGAACAGCACACAACGTTATAGAGAAAAGGTTAGGTAAAGAGGTTACCCCTGAGACAATCATGAACTACCTTGAAACCGTAAACCATGCAATGCCTGGTGGAGCAGTTGTTCAGGAACACATGGTGGAAACCAACCCTGCACTTGTTGCAGACAGTTACGTGAAAGTTTTCACGGGTGATGATGAGATAGCAGATGAAATAGACCCTGCATTTCTCATAGACATAAACAAAATGTTCCCAGAAGAACAGGCAGAAGTTCTTAAAGCGGAAGTTGGAAGCGGTATCTGGCAGGCTGTCAGGATCCCAACAATTGTTTCAAGAACCTGTGATGGTGGTACAACGTCCAGGTGGTCTGCAATGCAGATCGGTATGTCCATGATCTCTGCTTACAAACAGTGTGCAGGAGAAGCCGCAACCGGTGACTTTGCATTTGCTGCAAAACACGCAGAAGTTATACACATGGGTACAGCTCTACCACAGAGGAGGGCAAGAGGAGAAAACGAACCTGGTGGAATCCCATTCGGATACCTGGCTGACATCTGTCAGTCCTCAAGGAAATACATGGATGACCCAGTAAGGGTGACCCTCGACGTTGTTGCATCTGGTGCAATGTTATACGACCAGATCTGGCTTGGATCATACATGTCAGGTGGTGTCGGATTCACCCAGTATGCAACAGCTGCCTACACCGACAACATCCTTGACGACTTCACTTACTACGGTAAAGAATACGTCGAAGATAAATATGGCGGACTGTGCGAAGCCCCAAACACCATGGACACAGTTCTAGATGTTGGTTCCGAAGTAACCTTCTATGGACTAGAACAGTACGAAGAATACCCAGCACTCCTTGAAACCCAGTTTGGTGGATCACAGAGGGCAGCAGTTGCAGCAGCTGCAGCTGGATGCTCAACTGGATTCGCAACAGGAAACGCACAAACTGGTCTAAGTGCATGGTACCTATCAATGTACCTGCACAAAGAACAGCACTCACGTCTTGGTTTCTACGGATACGACCTTCAGGATCAGTGTGGTGCTTCCAACGTCTTCTCAATCAGAGCAGACGAGGGATTACCACTTGAACTCAGGGGACCAAACTATCCAAACTACGCAATGAACGTGGGTCACCAGGGAGAATACGCAGGTATAGCTCAATCAGCACATGCAGCACGTAAAGATGCATTTGTATTTAACCCATTGGTTAAAATTGCATTTGCTGATGACAACCTAGCATTTGACTTCAGTGAAGTACGTGCCGAGTTTGCTAAAGGTGCATTGAGAGAATTTGAACCAGCTGGAGAAAGAGATCTTATTACTCCAGCTAAATAAAGGGTGCAAAGCGTACATCTATTTATAGGTGTTCTACACACCTATTTGTAGGTGTAACGCAAACACCTATTTTTTTATATTTTGATGAAAGAAAAAGGAGGAAATAAAATGGACCCTATGTTAACAGGATTAGGTGTTGTCGCTCTATGTGGTGCTGCTGCAACAATTGCAGGCGCTGCAGAGGACTTAGAATCTGACACTGGTTCAATGAGTAACCCTAACTCTCAGGTTCAACTCGCCCCACAGATGGGCAACCTTCACAGAATTTTCAACAAGGCTGTTTCAGGTGAACCCGTACAGATGGGTGTTTTAGCCGGTATAGCAGGTTCTGTGGCATTTGTCCTTATGGGTGCAGTACAGCTACCAGTTATAATGTCAATAGCTGGCGGTGCATTTATAGCAGCATTGTTCCATACAGTATTTGCAACAACATCTTACTTAGGAAGGATAGTAAGTGAATCACAGTTCAACCAACCAGTATTCATGGATGTTATTACATCTCATTTAGGGCCAATAGCTGCCCATGGTTTCATAGTAACATTCTGTATAGTGGGATTATCATACTTAATGACGTTACCAATACAGGGCTTTGGGCACCCATTCCCATTACCGCTTTTGGCAGTGCTCTGGGGTATAACAATAGGTGCTATAGGTTCATCAACAGGGGACGTTCACTACGGTGCTGAAAGGGAGTACCAGCATCATCCATTTGGTGAAGGTATACCTGTTTCAATCCATGGTGACATAACAACCAAGTCAGAGCTTGGCCCAAGGAACTCTCTGGATGTTGTTTACTTCTGTGCAAAATACGGAGGACCAGTCACAGGTTTCTGTTTCGGTCTTATCGTGTTCCTAAGCTTCTGGACAACCCTTGTCTTTGGAGCAGTAGGTGGAGTGATTGCTGGTATTATAATAGTTTTACTACTGATAATTATCAACAATAGAGTAGAAGTATTCGCAAGAAACAGATATGGACCATATAAAGAATGAGGAGAAATAAGGAGGTTTTATGATGGATCCATTATTATTAATCGGTGCTATAACCGTTGGAGGAATATTCATCGGTGGAGGTGTACACTTCATACCAGTGGGTGGTGCCCCAGCAGCTATAGCAACAGCTACAGGTGTCGGAACAGGTACCGCAATGCTTGCAGCAGGTTCCGGTATGACAGGACTCATAACAGCAGCAGCAATGACAGGATCACCTTTATGGGTTATCCTTGCAGCAGGTGCTGTGGGTGCAATGCTCATGCTTGACATAACCATGCTCGTAGGTAACTTCATTTATGTATGGGGTGTAGGATGTGTGCCTGCATCAGCAAAGGTAGAATACGACCCAATAACAAAATACCCCCAGGAAAAATACATAACACAGGGTACTGAAGGCCACGGAATTCCAACGGTATGTTTCGTGAGTGGAACAATAGGAGCAGCCCTTGGTGGAATTGGTGGAGGACTTGTTTACTGGGCTTTGTACAGTGCATTAACCACAGCCGGCCTATCTTACTCTTCACTAGCTGCCACAACCGTTGCAGGAATATTTGCTGTAGGTACATTCTTTGTAAATGCAGTTATAGCATCCTACAACATAGGTGGTACCATAGAAGGATTCCATGACCCTAAATTCAAAAGACTTGGACGTGGAATGTTAGCATGTTTAATCGCATCCCTTGTGATCGGTATATTCTCAGTACTTCTAATTAAAGGAGGTGTATTCTGATGGCAGAAAACACCATAAATCCTAAAAAAACACTGGCTCTCGGAGTTATAGGTGGTCTTTTAGGTATCTATGCCACACCAATCAACCCAGTTCTTGGACCATTATTTGCAGCATTAGGAGGTGTCTGTGCCATAGTATGGGGTTCTGATGCCATAGCTAGAGTTGCTGGTTATGGTTTGGGTACAGGTGTTCCATCCATAGGATACATGTCACTTGCCATAGGTATAGTAGGTGCAGTGGCAGGTTTAGCAGGAGCCTTGATACCTGGAGTACCTGCAGTGCTTGGACCTTTATTCGGTTTCGTACTTGCAATGGTGCTTGGAGCTATAGTGGCTTTAATAGCTAAAAAAATCGTTAAGATGAAAATACCAGTGCTTATAAGATGTACAACTGAACTTTCAGGAGCAGCTGCATTATCTGTATTCGGATTTTCAGCAGCAATAGCTGGAAGCTACTCAATGTCAGCAATACTGACAGCAGTTATATCAACAGGATTCATAGCTCTGCTCTTTATCATGAACACAATGGCCATACAGCACCCATTCAATGCATGCTTAGGCCCAAATGAAGATCGTGTTAGAACTTTAAAACTTGCTTCATCAACTGCTTTTATTTCAATGGCCATAGTAGGTCTACTTGGAATAGGTTTATCCAAAGCATGGTGGTTAATTGCCATAGTTGGTGCTTTAGCTTGGTTAGTCTCAATACGAGCATTCATACAGTCATCAGAAGAAGATGCAGCATCAGTTAGATGGTCTGGATGGTGGCCAGAAGAGGAAGAACAGTAAGGAGGAACAAGAATGGTTGAAATGTTACCCTTAATAAAAATCGTTCCCGAAATGAGCCTAACCCTTGACCCTTCTACAGGTGTTGTGGGGGCAGCTTTAGGTAGAGAAGTCTTAGTTTTATCAATGGACACCATAAATGAACAATTAACGGAGTTAGAGGTTGCCGCAGACGACATGGAACACGCCCTTGATCCAACAACCACATCTCCAGGTTCTCGCCCTGGAAGGGAAGGAGTTTACCTTACAGCAGGTAAACTTACAAACATGGTTTATGGATTTGTTTTAGGGCTAGTGCTGCTGGTTGCCGTATTAATGTAGGAGGTTAAAACATGGTCGAAAAGAAAGCAGCAGTAGAGGGATGGCCACCAGTTACAGGTGAATACGAAATTGGTGATGCTGAAAGTCCTGTAGCTGTTATAACTTTAGGTTCACATCTTGATGGTCCTATACAGGCCGGAGCTGGAATATCCGGTCCATTACACACAGAAAACCTGGGTATTGAAAAGGTTGTAGCTAACGTAGTATCCAACCCTAATATCAGGTTTCTGGTGGTTTGTGGATCTGAAGTTCAGGGACATATCACAGGAGCCACAATGAAAGCCCTCTATGAAAATGGTATTGATCCTGAAAAAAAGAACATCATTGGTTCTCCAGGCGCAATCCCATACGTTGAGAATCTTCCAGTTGAAGGAATTGAAAGGTTCCAGAACCAGCTTGAGTTTGTCGAGATGATTGATGTTGAAGATATGGGTGCAATATCATCCAAGATCAAAGAGTGCGTGGAAAAAGACCCTGGTGCATTTGAAGAAGATGCAATGGTCATAGAACTTGAAGAAGAGGGCGGTGAAGAAGAAGAAGGAGAAGAGGTAAAACCTGTAGCTCCTGAAACAGCTTTACTGGAAGCCAGGATACGTAACATACAGACCCAGGTAAAAGCAGTTGGTTCATACCACAGATTGTCTGCAGGTATGTACGCTGGAAAAGTTCAGGGTATAGCTGTAGGTCTGGCCTTCATCTTAACTCTTGGAACCATATTACTGTTGAAATAATTGGGGGTTTTAAATGATAATATCAAACAAACCTAATGTTAAAGGCATTAAAAGTGCTGTAGAAGACGTAAGATATCGTACCCAATTAATGGGTAGGGATCAGAGGCTCTTTGCAGGACTTATAGGCACAAGGATCTATGGTATGGCTGTGGGATTCATACTTGCAATGCTCTTGATAGGTCTACCAGCATTATGGGTAATTGTTAGGGGGGCATAATCATGGCAGACGAAAATGTTATACCTCGTGTTATAGTCCCTGAGGACGAATACAACAAAGCAAACGAGAGATTAGACAGCATAGAAAAGAAAATTGAATTTGACTATGGTGAGGTCTCTCAGAGAATGGGTCAACAGATAGGCAGGGACATAGGTATTTTATACGGTATAATAATAGGGCTCATAATCCTTTTTGTGGCCTTCAAAGTTGTAAAAGTAGGAGCAATCCTATCCGCATTTGGTGGAGTCTAAATTTAATTAGGAGGATTAAATATGTTTAGATTTGACAAAGAACAAGTTGTATTAGATATAGCTGGCACTAAAATTGGTGGACAGCCAGGTGAATATCCAACTGTTTTGGCAGGAACCATATTTTATGGTGGACACAAGATCATAGATGATGAGAAAGCAGGAACTTTCGACAAGGAAAAAGCAGAATCTTTAATCAAAACCCAGGAAGAGATGTCTGATTTAACAGGAAACCCACACATCGTGCACACATTCGGTGCAACACCCGAAGCAATAGTTAAATACCTGGAATTTGTGGGCGACGTAACAGATGCACCATTCTTCATAGATTCCACATCTGGAGAAGCAAGGGTGGCAGGTGCAAAATATGCATCAGAAGTCGGTTTAGGAGACAGGGCAATATACAACTCTTTAAACATGTCTGCAGACGCTGACGAAATTGCAGCACTCACGGACTCAGATCTTTCAGCATCAATTGTTCTTGGTTTCAACCCAATGGAACCTGGTGTAGACGGTAAAATTTCAATCTGGGAAGATGGAGGAAGCGCACTTGACCAGGGTCTTCTAAAAACTGCAGAAGACTGTGGAATAGACAAACCTCTCATGGACGTTGCTATCACACCACTCGGTCAGGGTGCAGGTGCAGCTCTAAGAACATCATTCGCTGTTAAAAGCAAATGGGGATACCCAGTAGGAAGCGGTATACATAACGTTCCATCAGCATGGGACTGGTTGAAGAAATTCAAAAAAGAAAATGAGTATAACAAGAAAAAGGTATGGCCTGTTTGTGATGTAGGATCCAACCTTATACAGATAGCTGTTGGAGGAGACTTCGTGCTCATTGGACCTATCGAGAACGCAAGAATGGCATTCACCGCATGTGGTATGGCTGACATATTCATGGCAGAAGCTGCAAAAGACCTAGGAACAGATCCAGTGGAAACACATCCATTCTTCAAATTGCTCTAAATGTAAAAAGCGACTTAAAGTCGCTAAACTTTATTTTTTTTGTTTTCACTGAGATTTTGCGCAAAATCTCTTTTTTGGAATACTGATTAATAATACTGATTAATGGTACAAGGTAGCACCCACAATCTCTAGGATTGTACTCCTATTTTTAGCACTTCATGTTTAGTAACTAAAACTTCTAAAATTTCAGTTACCGGATGGTTTGAATCCCCTTGTATTGTTTATATAAATTATTTCTCGTCTAATTCTTGTTAAAATACTTTAAATTAAAAAAACTTATTTAAACCTTCTTTAAAAGGTTTATTACTTTAAAACAAATTTTATATGCCTTAAAAACAAAGTTTTAAATAGACAAAGAAATTAAAAGTTAGTGTTCTAATTATTTATTGAGGATGATAAAATGAACGTTAATAAGAAGGTTTTAGGCTTTGTTGTAGCTATTGTGGCCTTTGT